>Ga0210040_10000477_pt1 | contig 67411 bp, 44 predicted proteins | sample CryGeyCG12114_NA_FD_185462 | JGI IMG/M metagenome (GOLD analysis project Ga0210040, IMG submission 185462) | Groundwater microbial communities from aquifer - Crystal Geyser CG19_WC_8/21/14_NA (SPAdes) (version 2) | ecosystem: Environmental > Aquatic > Deep subsurface > Groundwater | place: USA...
TTTCTCAAGTTTTCTCAGGTTTCCCCGTCGTTTTAACCTAATGTTGATTGCTACCATACAGCATATTTTGGCGCTAAATTCTCCGTGCGCAATTTTTTGAAATTCTTCCGAGTTTGCAGGACTACTACCCAAATGGGAAAATATTGGTTTAAATCACACAATCACGCTTTATGTATTTTGGCAAACGATACGTCAAATGAAAGCTCTTGCCGAGAGGATTCAACATATGAAATTCATTTGGGTCTGATCACTAGTTTCAGAAATAAATAATCAATAAATTATACGAGCGAGCTTTTTGCACGTTGTGCAAATGCGAGTGAAGCATAATTGTGATTATGCGAGTGCCGGTAGGTTTTTTAGAAATGTGCAGCACCGCTTACGCGGTGCTGCCACATTTCTACAAAAAGCCTCGGCATGAAGTATAATTTAAACAAAAAAATTAAATTAACATGGGGAGCATATGGATCTGTTAGTCTAATTCCGTAACGATCAGCGTAACTACCTGCCTTGGTTCGGGTCCCTGACCTGTGATTTCATTCGAACTACGACCCGACTCCGCCCGATATGTAGGAAGGATGTAGGAGCTCCGCCTAACTTGAGGATAATAATATCATGATATCTAATCTGGCCGAGGGGAATTAATGAGGGAGGCCAGGAGTCTTTCGATGCTAACTTAATTGTTTCAAGTTAATTATTTCTAAAGCTAGTGATCAGGCCCAAATGAATAGTATATTTGCAATCCTCTCGTCAAGGACTTTCATTTGACATGTCGTTTATAAAAATCCACGAAGCGTGATTATAAGCGTATTTAAACCCCTAAATCTCGTAAGGTTTTCTGCATCTGAATGTATAGTAATTGTTTTTCAGAAACATACCTTTCACTATAAGTCGTTAGTTTGCTTTTACGGGGCCTCGAAATTTTACCGGCTAAAAGCTGCTATATTAATTCTACCCAGTATTCTTAAGACGAGAAGCAGCCATTTCACATTACAGTTCTCCTGAATTGTGCATCTTCAACGATGGGCACAATTTCAAATTACAGCAAGTTGTAGCATGCAAGCAACTGAAGTATTGTCTTTTTGAACTGGGTATGTTGATCAGTGATGCAAGTTTGGTTCTGGTTCCACTCTGCTCTAGTTTGACCGCTAAAAAATATTCCGCTCCAGTGGACCCAGACTCCAGACTCACACTGTGTGGGTGTTAAATTGAGAAACATTTTGCCTGCTTTGGCTATAAATCGTCGGCTACGAGCGAAATTCGCCAAAAATAGGAGAAAATGCTCGAACCTCCGCTCCAGGTCCCAAAAAATTACGGTGACAACACACAAAATCGTCCTGTGACTGGAGCGAAGTAACCTTGCATCACTGATCTTGATTACTTTGCTGGGATTGGATGTTTCTGTTACTCGTTTTTTTCTGACCTAGATGTTGATAGATGTTGATGTACCTAGTTGTATACTTATATGTAACTTCGGATTAACGTTCGGATCTGATGTACAATTAACGTAACAAATGGATATTTCCTAGTTTTAAATTTTTGTTACTTTAATCATGGGGTCATCCGGGTTTCCTAAGTTTTGTTGGTATTAATGAATATAGCATGTTTGATATTGATCGCACCGTTACGTTTTTTTAATTTTTAATATTGTCTGTTTTGTTTTGCAGGAGTGATGGAATGATGAAAATGGTACCGAATCGTAGTGAGAGTCCTCCATGCAAGAAATTAAGACTGGGACATTCAAAACCTGACATTCATACACCACTTCATATTGAAACGGATAGAGCTAGAAGTGTAAGGGTTCAAATAGTTTTTTTATGTCGTCATCGTCAGCGACTACAAACTACATGCTGAGTTGCTAATATTACTTTTGTTATTGTGGACTTTGCAGGGCCCTGCATATAATCCTCAAGTTGAAGCAATCAGTCCAACTTTACCATCTGAGTCTTTACGGGACGAGTCTCCTTTAAGGTCAACAAAGGAGGACTTGTTGCAGCAGATAGCTAGAGTTGATAGAGAAATCGCGAAAACTGAAAGTCAGATAGCTAAATTGAAAAAGAAGAAAACAGAGTTGGAGGAGATTGCTACAAAACCACAGAAAGATATAGAGGAAATAATAAACCCTGCTGAAACAGTCGTTCGTTCGTTGCCACAAAGAATTTATGCTGACAACAGGGTAATTTATATTTGCTTTCTGTAGTTCAAAATAGAAAATTGTTTCAATAGTAAATGTGGAGCTTATTAAACCATGTTTTTGATGTCTGGTACATCTATCGTACACTGGATATGTGTTGGAGACGAGGCCACTCAAATTAAACTTTGTATTAAATATGTATTGCAGAAAAAGGCCATGGAAGCTCATCACATTCTTGATAAACTTGGGCCTAAAATCGATTTAGTAAGTTTTTTTCGTTTTGAATTTTTTACGCTTCTAAAATATGTATCCTTACTGACTAAATGGTTCGCAGTAAATAGCTTTGGGTCTTACAAGATTCTTAAAACATAATTTTTTATCTTGCAGCCTCTTTACAACCAACCCTCTGACTGTCCCACGTATCATGAAAACAAGCTCAAATACGCTAGTTTTAGATCTAAATTAACGGAGTATTTTAAAGCTAAGTTAAAAGAGAAGGATAAACGTGAACAATATTTGACTACGACATACGCTAAGCTATCATCTGACTGGGTGCGACGTGTGGAGAAATTGGAGAATAATGGGAAGAAGAGGGCGCGGGATGCTAAAAATCGGGAAATCTTTGAGAAAGTGTTTCCTGAGCTCCGGAAACAACGAGAAGATAAAGAAAGATTCTCTAGGGTAGGTTCTAGAATCAAATCTGAGGCTGATATGGAAGAAATTATGGACGGCTTACATGAGCAGGTAGGTTGAATAGATGTCAGATGTGAACGCTGTTACTGTGTCATTAATATTATTATTATTTTATTTAAATTCAATGCTTTATCCGCAAAGATATGCACTGTTATTTAATTTTCTTTTTCATTTTGTAACTAGACACTCTGACTCTACTATTCTTTTTTGCACAGCTGTTTCAGATATTGCAAGCCTCCTATGCTTGTGTTTGTATAAAATAAAGTATCTCCAAATGCTTCATTTAAGTCGTCAATTGGTTTGCAGATTTTTAGTTGTTATTTTTTTAACGACCCCAAAAAACTTTCTGTCCGCTAATATTCACAAGTCTGGTAATTTGCAGGAAATGGAAGACAAGAAAATGCGAAGTTACGCAGTGATACCTCCTATCCTACTAGATGAAAAAACTAGAAGAAAACGCTTTAATAACAAAAATGGTCTAATAGAGGATCCGATGCAGGAGTACAAGGATAAGCAGCTATTGAATATTTGGACGGATCAAGAAAAGGAGATATTTAAGGTACCTAAACGTTTTTATAAATAGTCTATTTCTGTTTTTTTTATAACCTCAATGCAATAGCTAATATCAGTCCAAAAATTATGTTCTTTATGCCTGCTTACAGGAAAAATATTTACAGCATCCCAAAAATTTTGGCATTATTAAATCCTACTTGGAGAGGAAGAGTTTGGCGGACTGTGTCCAAAATTACTACTTAAGTAAAAAAATTCAAAACTACCGACAATTACTTAGAAAAAGCCGAGCAAGAACTAGATCAACTAGAAATCAACAGCAAAACTCTTCGAATGCGACCGCTGGCTCCGGTCACTCAGTGGTAGGAGGAGTTACTATCAAAACAGAGAGTAATGGAGTAACTACCCGGCAGCAAAAGGAGCATAAAAACGATCCATCCATAATCTCGTCGAATTCCAACTCATCTGCAGCTAATAACAATAGCAATCATAGCAGTGCTACCAATAATAATAATGCTAACAATTCCAATAATTCTACTGAACCTGTAAATGATGCTGGCAGTAATTTTTCTCGGTTGAGTAATGCCAATTGCGTCAAAAGTCCTGAAGCTACATCTACTGTCAACATGAGGTTAGTACAAAATAACTGTATTTCTCGTACTGTACTCGCTACGATTAGCTCTTTACCAAAAACATTGCAGCCTTGTACTCGGGTAATTATTCTTAGAATTAGAATTGTCAATCTGAACTTTCCACTACACATCCAGCATAAATAAATCGTTTTCTATTTGATTTTCAGTGAATATCAACCCAAAAAGAAGAGGAAAGAGGATGTGAAAGAGAACTTACATAATGAAATGGACACTTCTGATGAAGAAAATCTGGATCTAAATGGTAAGAAATGTTCTTCTGCCTGTGACATTATTGCATGAAACTTTTGCTTTCTGCGTTCATTTGAAGCGTAGCTTCATTAATTCTAAAATTTTACAACACATGCATTGTTGACTGAAAATTTGTCTTTGTGCACCCCTTCTTATAGATTGTTTTGCTTTGTATTCTAAATACTCCTGCTCTTTAAGACATGTACATCATTGAAAGGAAAATGAGCTTCCTCAGCTAAAGTGACTAAAATGTCAGATCATGGTTCTCTTCTAACGATATCATGATATCGTTGAGTTGAGCTTTACTAGACAATGAAGCAGCAAATTAATTAAAGGGGAAAGGAGGCGTGTTGCCGTGCACGCTCTGATAAACATATTGCATTACTACCTGCTAATGTTTGATTGACTGATGGGCAGTCGTTAGTATTCAATCCTACAACCACAACCACATAAATTTCTATTTTTTCTCTTATTTTTAAAATTATACTTCCTTTCTGCAACTGAATGGCATTGTCTTTTATGAACGGGTTCGTCCCTTAAATAGTAACTTTATTGAATTCCAGTTTCAGTTTCGCGGCTCAACTTATATGGTGTGCATATAAATAACCAAAACTTGATAAAGACGTACTATTTTAGTGCAATACTAGTACGCTGAAGTAAAAATTATGTTCAACTAAAACCAAACGGGTTATTTTACTTTTTTTAAGGATTAGTGACTTATAAATTTTTAGGATTATAATCTTATTTACGCTACCAATACATTTTAAAACTATTTCATCAATGTAGTTCAATAAAACGATGCTTCCTATTCTTGTGATTGATAGTAATGAATTATGATTTGTTATATTTCTTCTAGCACTATTCGCTTCTTTACGAAATAGTTAGTTAGTTATTTAGGAGTTAGTATACTATATTAGTGACATATTTTTTTATGCTTATGTACAAAATAGTAACTTGGAAATTTGCTACCACACTTTTTACATGGAAAAAATTGAACATTTAGATCTTTAGTTTGAGTTTTATTTTCATGGTGGTTTGAGACGCTGGATTTGGTCCGAATAGATGAAGTTAAAGATCCCGAAGAACATGGTTGCGACTGTGTATCTGTAATATCCACTGACACAGGATTTAAGTGTCTTTTCTTATGCTTCTGATAACAAAATAAGCTTTTGAAGCTTTGATTACAGTAGATGCACATGTAGGTTTTCATGGGAGTATTTTTGCGAGAATAGGATGATTGTTGGTGCTCATTTTGTGAATCTTCTGTAGTGTGAGGATGACTAGAACTTTTGTGTTCCACAGTGAGTGCAAAATTAGGATTTGAAACTCTTTCAAACTGTACGGGACCATCACAGCATGCCACATCTACGATTATAGTCACTTGATTTGACGGTGAAGAACAGTTCTCGTAGTCCCGGGAAATGACTGTAGAGTTCGCTCCATCCAATGCGGTGTTGTGTCGCCTCCTTGAGTTATTTAGTAAATATTGCAAACATGAGTTGAGTTGCTACCATCTTCATATGAATATGGCTCACTAGGGAATTAACTATTTGATGGCTAAAAGATTAAAAACAAGAGCATTTTTACCTGAGAAGTCCTTGAGAATTTTGTAAAGGAAGTGTTTCCGCCGTTTTTGCTGCACCAAGATTACTGGCTTGGTTCTCATGTTGGTTTTTGGTCAGTAATGTAGATCCAGGAGGAGAGAAAAATTGTTCTGGTCCTGGGTACCTCACAGGACTGTTCAGATTGTGTTCTGTGAAGGTATTCCGAAGGGCCCATATGTTATGGTACCACATGATGGTCCATGCTGGTCTAGGTACTGGCCGTACAATGGGCACCATATTATGTACGCACTCTTCACCCCTTGTAGTATTGAAAGAACGATCTCGTTTTGTCAAATCAATTGCGGACTCCATAGGGATGAGATCATTACAATACAAAGTATTATTGAACCGTTTTTAGAAAATTTGTTGGATGTACGACAAAACAACAATAGCAAACGATTTGTGCTACTGCATAGTTTATGCACAAAATCTGTTTACAGTTTAAAAAATCCACATTCATAAACAGGTGATTGAGGTGATCACGAGTGTGATATTTCAGGTATTCAGTACACACGTCACAAGAAGAAAGGGATATTTTGACAAGTATTAATTAATCAAAACTAGGAAGGTAATTTTCCATCCGGTTTTCCCAATGGACACTTTGTGAAGACAAACTATGGGAATGAAGTAAAATAAATCTGTGGTCTCTTGTTAAACTGTGAGCACAAAGAGATATTAAATTAGACTAGTGCATGTGAAAAGAGGGTCTTCTTGTTTTATATCGTGAGCAATTGAAAACCGCTCTGTCCATGGTATGGCATGGTAGCTCATTTTCGTCAGAAATTCCCGTTGAGTTGTACGCACGCACCATATTATGCGAGGAGCGTAAGGTTTATGTACTGGGTAATGGACTGCTAGTATTGGTAAAAGGTTTTTGTGACTTGGGCTGCGTATCTTTGTACTGTATACACCACTAACTAACTAGGATAAATCTGGGGCTTTCTGAAATGAAATAATATGAACTGAATGGTAGAAATCCTTTTGAAAGGATTTCTCCACTATTACATGTCCTTTAATAAGTGAGACATCATCATCTCATGGTTAGGCACTTTCATCATTTTTCCTAGTTCTTTTGCAACTATTAATATGAGAGGTGTCTACAGGGAATTCCTACTCCATCCATAGTTGACGAGAACGTTTGTGTACTTTTCTTTCTCTCTGCGTTCTTCTGTATGTATGTATGTATACTCTCGCTTTGTTGACTTTTCTCCATTTCCACTTTCGTTGACTGACTACTTACTTACTTACAGTGCTACTACAAGTTAAGTTATATTTCTCTTGTATCTGTATGATGATGCATATCAGTGAGTGAGGACAAGGTATGTACATATGGCTTTTGGTTTTGGATTATGATTTGCCAACGGTAATCTTCAGAAGGGACCCCTTTCATCTCAATGGCCACCACAAGTATCTTCAATCATTAGTATTGTTTGTGTCTATCGTGGCGCATAAATGGAATGAAACTGGTGTTCTCTGCAGCAACTTGTATGCGAGATTCTATTTATGAAAAACATAATTAGGGTTTATTTGAATTGGGTTGATTTGTTAGTTAGAGACGTATTGCACGACTTGATTTTGAGAATGACAAACATATTCCGTTTGATTACATATGGTTAAAATTTTATACTCTGGGACTGTATGGAAAGGGACTTTATTAAACGAATTCTGGGCTTTTGATTAATTTTGTGAGTATGAGATTATGGTAAAATTATTTCTTGAATGTCCATTGGAATGCATTTACAGGAAACATTCTTTGAGATCTATAAAGTGTACACACTGAAAAACAAATGTAATCAATTAAGGGAGTCTCTGGAATGGAATATTTGTGTGATGCTGGGGTTGTTTTTTTATGTATAGTTAATGGTGTTTACCTTTTGAAAAAAAAACAATTTTTGATGCATCTGAGGCAAGTGGATGAGTATAAGGAAGCATTTGAGCCTGTTTAATAAACGGACTGATTCACCACCAAATGTGTGCATTGACAGTTTGTTAGTTATTTGAGCCGCTGTAAAAGGTTTTAAACAAATATATGACAATTGGATTGCATTTGTTTGTTCTTTCAATTTAGTTATAACTTTAACTAAAACATTTTCCATTGTCAGGTTAATTGAGTGGAAAGAAATGAGTAGGTTGTGATTAACTTCATATGAAATGAGAGCTATTTAAAACACAGCTTATGTATTTTAAAGTCACAGCTACTGTCCATTTCAAAAAAAAGGCAGTAAATTTGCTCGCTAGGTTACATGGCAATGTTTGTTTGGTGCTAACAAAAATTAAAGTTTTAAATGATAAAAAAATGAACTGAAAAGTAGAAAATATGAATTTAGTTGGCATAGCATTTTTGGAATTTACGGTTAGATTTTGAGTATTTGGCCATTTAACCTGGGTCGCCAAATAACACAGGGCAACTGCCATTAATTCTGAAATGGACAGTAGTAATTTGAGCGATGACTGACAATAAATTTGAGATATCGCCATAGAATATTATTGTTTGTAGTTTCTGCCCCACTCAATGTGTTCGTGATAGAGGTGTGCGCCGTCGAATCACGCCGTCGTCGACGCAGTTTTTTGGTCAAAATTTCACGCCGTCGCCGTCGATAAGAAACCACCGCCGTGGAATTTTCAAATCAAAAATTTACAAAAAACTGTTTAAAATTTGTAAATATCGGCCAGGAAATGACATTTTTCAAAGTAAAAATTTCAAAATTTTCTCGGCCAAATTTGTTTGCTAAATTGTGGACAGTTTTATTTTTGAGCTTCAAATTTTTTCTAAAAAATTCTGCGCTCTAGTTTGAAAAATTCTATGGTTTACAGTAAAATCTATGGTTTTCTGCCGCCGTCAAAAATGACCGACGGCGTCGCCGCCGTCGGTTATAAATCACTCTCTACGCCGCCGTTGCTGATTCTCAATCGACGCACACCTCTAGTTCGTGAAGTCCTGTGTGAGATTGTGTAGTCGCGCCATTTTAAAGATTCCAAAAGGATTGCACATGTAATGTTCCGTCTTGGTTTCACTTCTAGAGTGCGCCTCGTTTTTCTCTATCTTCTCTATTGAAGACCAGTTAATTATATAGTTTATCTCTGGCTGTCTTTTTTATTCCAATAATCTGCTTTAAATTCTTTGTGAACATAAAGAATATATGTAATTGTAGATTCCAATTCAAACAGTGTGCCGGTGAAAAGTTTCAGTTGTGTATTGTGTTATTTTGGTCTATAAATATCTTCTCTGGACGGTTTTTTTTTCTTGAATCTTTCGGTATTCAAGTCAATCTCTCTAACTTTGACAATGTGGGGACAAGGAAAAGGACCGCATGGGAAATTTTATGGGGATCCTAGGAGTACTGAAGTTTTTCCTCTTAGGTCGGCCTGGGTAGCTAAGCCAACAGTCTCGGTAGCTAAACACGTGGCATTGGTAGCTAAACCCCCGTGGTTGGTTGCTAAACAAGTATCATCGGCAGCTAGACTCGCAGTGTTGGTACCTAAAACCGCGGTGTCGGTACCTAAACCCGCGGTGTCGGTACCTAAACCCGCGGTGTCAGTACCTAAGCCCACGGTGTCGGTACCTAAACGCGCGGCATCGGTAGCTAAACCTGCTAAGCCTAAACCCAAAGCCAAACGTAAGGAAAAAACATTGTCCAGTTCCTTCGCTGTTAAGGACCCTTGTGTTGGTTTCATGTCTCTCCCATCATCATTTAAAAAAATGTTTTTTAAAAGAAACTTTGTATGAAATGAAAGGGTGAATGCTTGAACTATCATAAGTGATAAGGGAAGTAGGGAAGTAATCGAAACATTGTTTAAATACATGATGAACAATGGAGCACCTTTGTTTGTTGTTTTTATGATTTAATTGCATTATGGTGGTGATGAAGTAAGTTAGTTGTAGCTAGTGTATATACTTTTTGTCGACTTGGTTAGTTAGTTGGCTAAGATTTAGATTTAGAATTTTTATATTGTGAGTAGTGAATGAAGTGGAGCTGGAGCAGACCATGCTCGATTACTATAAGTGGTTGCATTGGGAGCTAAAGGGGTCTGTAGTGAGGCATGGTAAATGTAAATATTAATTTATGAAATGTGATGAGCTATTAAATAGATTATATTTACTGTTGGGAAAAGAGAGGGTACCAACGCACCAGTAGGAAGGAACACGGTAGATGTGGAGTATCTGGCTATAATGTGCATGTGTATTTATTTCGTTTCCAATTCCGACGTCACATTTGGGACAGGAGTGTGTTGGATTGCAATTAGTGTAAGAGGCTTTCTTTGATAACTGCGATTTCTGTGATTATTCGCTTGAAAGAAGAGCAGGATTTGTCAATATTTGTTGAAAAACATCATAATAATAATGCGCAGAAAGGGACTGGATGTGGAGCTATCATCTATTGTATGCTTTTCAATATGCAATTATGGTTTGTGGGTATAGCTGGTACTGTTAGTTTTTATTGGTTGCCCTCTTGAAACTTCCTTTCATATGCCGAGAACTGCTTCCTTAAGCACTAGGTTTCAAGTAGCCCTTATCAAGGGATAAATGATTATAATATATTCTTTTGAGCAGAGTACATCTTTCTTATGCCCCCTTTCGGCCTCTTTCGTTATTTTTTCAAAGTCGTTGGCTTAGATTTAGTGGCGTTTTATACTGCAATGCAAACGAAAATCAATCTTTCTTATATTGGAATCGAATGTCTGTAAGTTCAAAGGGTTAGAAGTGCAAGGTTGCTTGTAAAAAAAGATGTCAGATGCATATCTTATTGCATTCAATGTAAAGGATTACTTTAATTCTTATTCTAATCAGATGACTAAGAATGAAGTTATTTGTACTGACTGTCAGATGTTGGGGAAGTTAACATTTATTTAGCTTCATTTCACAGCTTTCATTTTAAGTGTAAAGACAAATTAACTGGGGTAGCTTAAAAAGATGTATGGTCGTTCGATACTTTTAATATTATGTTAGAATGTTAGAAAGAAGAATAAGGAATGCATACTGCATACATAGTTGTCAGTATTGAAATGGTCTCAATTGGATGTTAAGTGATTAAGCATTCAGTTTCTTGCTGAATCCGTGGAATCTATATTTTTCACTGAGTTGTTTGCACATGTACTATGATTCTCAGCCCTGAATTTGAAAGTCATTTGAATTTGAAGCCCTCGCTAGTGTACACATGCAATGTCGAGTTTAATTGAGCAAAGAATAGCCCCAAGTAATGGAGTAGACAAATGAAAATAATTAATTAAGCACTGAAACGGTAATGAAAGTTACCATTTCGTTTTTAATAATCATCAAGTGTGTATGCATACGAAATTAGGGGTTTAGTCGGTTTAGGAAGTAGCTATGTAGAAAAGATTCTTTCCCATAGTCTATTGAAGGTTTCACTTTTTATTGACTTGGGGTATGTGGAAACAGATATAGATGATAAGAAAAGCTATTATAATGTTATCAGCATATTTTGCTTACTTTCAGTATTCTATCCATGTATAAATTCACATTTCTCAGGCTTCATTATTTATTGGACCTGGACGGAAAAAAAATCCATTTGCTTCCACGTCTCGTTTTTCCCATGGCATGCATGTGCTTAATTAAGCCTTCCTTGACTCATATAGACAAACATCTCATTCCTTTTAAATTAAGGAGTGTATAAAACCCAAAACCTATGCCTACTGTTGAGCAACTTTTCTTTGTTTTCACAAGCCTCAGTTTGTTATTTTAGCCAATCACCGCTGTCACTATATCACTGGGTGGACTCCATTGTATTATTATTGTGCAAACAACTACGGTGTGTGCCTCACAGTAGAGTATTGGTGAATTGAAAAATCACTTTGGAAGGCTCTAAAAGTCATCAAATGGTGAAATAGACCTGCCGCTATAGTAGTATTATTATGATTTGCTCATTAATTATTCAATCTAATGAATACTGAATAGGACGGCTTGGTTGTTATCATTTATATGATTAGTGTGATTGCCTTGACTGGACAGCGATCGATAGTTGAACATTCTCCTCTATAGTTTCCAACGTTTTGTTCGTGACATTCGAAAGTAATTCAACATTCATGATTAGCATGACTGTCACTTGACATGTGTGTTGGATACTTACTTGTTACTAAATACTCTCCTGCTGGAGGCTCAATGTGTGAAAAAATAGTTTGTTCCTCTTGTTGAGTGAGAGTTGATATCTGTAATTTGATTTTTCGCCTTTGTTTAACGATCAAATAGGTTTAACGCTGTCTGCTATAATTTCACTGGAAACTGATGTATGTTGATGTGCAAGTATATTTTTGTAACGTTTTGTTGCTGTTGCTTGCTGTGTTATCATTAGGTTCGTGTTAATTAGTTAAGCCGATAAAAAGTCAAGTGTACTGGGGAAGGCCTTTGTATGTGTGTTTCACGAACTGTCCAATTTTTTGTTGCCACCTACTGACTGACTAACTGTGAGTGAATAAGTAGAGTATGTAAGTGGAACTAATGGTAGTGTTTATGATATCAGAGGGAAATCACTCCACTCCTGTAAATCAAATGAGAGGTTTTGAAATTGACTATTGAATAGGTTAGTTATGTTGATACAGTATAGTAAATGGAAATGACAGGATGCTGTCAGCATTGTACTCTCTAATCTGTGAATAAATTAAGCTCAGTTGTCAGATCTGACGTGGGCAATGAGAGAGAGCTTTTTCAAATATTTTAAAGTCAAGATCCTAACAAGTGTTGCTAACGAGCAGTTCAAGATTGTATTTGTTGAGTGCTGTGAGCATATAATTTGCCGTTGATTGTACATTTTTTTGAGCATTGCATGAAAAGGAGTATTTTTTTCTTTACGCAATGGACTTAATTATGCTCTTTGAAATAATTTGCAGTCGTAAGTTTTCACAATTTTCATGCTTTTTCATGCGATTTGGTTCCACTTATTCCACTGCTTTGGTTGTATTGCTGCGCATATCCAGATCCATTTGCCATGTGCAACTGGGAATTTACAATTGAACAGTAGCTTAAAATTTGAACATTACACATGTTTAACTCCCATTTTTTTCTTACGCAGGTGACAAGGGCGGCCCTCATGTATGCGTGGTTTGCAAAACGGGAGTGGAGTCATTCTTGCACTCCAGACCATTGGTTCCATCTCAAGCCACTCAATATGGGCTCGATGAAGACGATATTCAACATGGAAGTCGCGTGTGCACCTCTTGTCGCTGTAAAGCGGTCCGCAGACGTTACAAACCTGCCCAGTGCCCAATACCTACTTGTCCCACGCGTAGAACCAGAGTTAAGCGATTACGACCGTTCCCGTCCAAATGGAATGAACTCGCCGAAGCCCACAAAGAAGCTATTGTCGGCAAATATCGTAAGTGGTAGCAAAATTTGATACACTTTTTGTGGTTGAAAAAGCTAATGATATAATGTTCGCATATTTCCCCAATAGAAATTCCTATGGGAGTGACAAAATGCTGTACTGCATGCTTCAACCGAATAAGCAGAAGAATGAGTCCAAACGCTAATTTAGATATACCTGATGACCCTGGCTCTGACACAACTCGATGGACTGACGAGGAAATTGACTCGATGAAAAACGCATTAGTAGAGGTTTGTACTTTTACATTTCATGTGTGCTTGCAAAGATGGTATCTTTCTTCTGTAGAGATGAATTGATATCTTAGTTAGTACAGTTGTCGCTAACTTTGTGATGTTTTAATTTCTCCAGGTTGGAACTGACTGGAAAAAGCTGTCTGAAAAAGTGAACACTAAATCTGAGCTCCAGTGTCGTAATTTTTATTTTAACTTCAGAAAGAAACACGGACTGGATTCATTAGTGCAGGATTTTAAAAAGGTTCGTTTCTCCATTGGTTGATTGCCGGGAAAAACCTCTACTCCATGACATATGCTGTAGTAGGTAAAAATCATTCATTACTATTACTGCTTCTTATGCAGTGCTCTTCCTATGTACAGAGTAAAGGAGGCCAGGACGGCCCACCCATTTTGACGGACGAGGAAGAATCCGGATCCACCACATCTAGCTGTGATGAAGGAGCAAACGCTATGGATCAGTCCGGTGCTCCTATAGACAAGAAGGATGACTACGACTCATCGGCCACAGTAAGTGCTGAGGAGAGTGGTCCTATGGATACCGAGACCAAATCGTTTGATGACATTCGCAATGCGGCATCCAATAATCCACCCAGAAGCTCACCACAGATTTTTGGGAAACCCACTAATAGTAACAACAGTTCCTTGAGCTGCATTCCATCACATGTGCACACGCCATCCAGCTCTATCATAGGTAACCAGTCACAAATGATCCATCAATCTAACAGTGGAGCGCCTGTGAATGCGGTCACAATCCAGAGAACTTCTCACCCTGCATCACCCATGTCTGGATCCTCGTCTATACAAGAACATGTGATCCTCTCGCATGCTCCATCGCCTTCGGGGAACCACCCCATGGTCCATCATGGTCATCATCAAATGCAGCAGCACCCTCCTCACCCTTCTCATGGCCATCCAGCTCAGTCTCAACAGCCTCAGCAGCAGTCTGGAAACAATGCTGGACATCAACTCCCTCATCATTATCATCATCCGGCTGTGATCTCACATGGACAGCCTCAGGGTTTGCCCTCTAAGCCACAGGCTCATCAGATGATTAGAAGTCCCCATCCGTCCCCTCATCCTGGTGGTATGTCCGTTTTGTTTTTGTGCCGTTTCGTTGATAGTGATGTTGAAAGTATTGGTGCATTGGGTTGGCTTCACGTGTGATTAAAGAACTGAATTTGGATTGTGTTTACTTAGGTCGGGAGCGCTACCCTAGTCCTGATGAACACGAACCGATGACAGTGAAAGATTTGATGTTGGTCACAATCGAAAGGCAGTTGAGAAGAAATCCAGTTCCAAGTGGCTCCCGAGACGTAAGAATAATTTGCCTTTTTAGAAAATTATTTGTGTACATTGTATTGATTTTGTGTCTGAATTGCTCTTCAGATGACATCAGCTCACCCGGGACAAAGCAAATCTCCCACCATCACGTCTATTCTAAAAAGTCAAGACCGGAGCCATTTACCACCCCCGAATTGCGCTCCACATCTGGCAACTATTAATCGACACAATATATCTGTGGACCATTCTGGTGGAGGTATGAATACACAGCCATCGTCTCACCCGCCACCAATGAACCCTCAGTCACCACATGTCCAAGTCTACTATGGCTCCAAAGATATGAGATCTTATCCTCAACATTCGACGCCACCACGGGAGGGACTTCCTCTGCTCCAAGTGCAAGCTCAACAACAGCAGCAGCAGCAGCAACAACAACAACAGCAGCAACAACAACAACAGCAGCAGCAACAGCAGCAGATCCGAGATGAATGTGAAACTTTGGACTTAAGCATGAAAAAACGTCCCGCATCTCCACAGATGCCTGCACATCATCTTGCTCCTACAAATGGACCACCCCCGGCTCATCAACAGCAACCATTGGATATGAACATTTCGTCAAGTCCGTACCCATCCCGGGCTCCTGCTCAAGATGTGTACTATCAAAAGTATCCACCCCAACCGTACTCTCGAGGTCGACAGCAGTTGCCACCGCCACCTATACCGAAGCAAACGAACAAAGCTTTACCACCACCCCCGTTGTTAACGAAGCCTCCACAGTTTTCTCCAATCAAGGATGGGTCAATTACTCATGGCACTCCCCTTCACCACCCACAAGTAGTTGTTCTTTACTTTGCGATTATGTGAATGTTGTTCATACTTGGACGCTCATTTGTTTTCAATTGTTGGCTTTTCAGAATATTCCGCAGGGGAAGTACGTGGATGCAAATTTGCTGGTGAAAGCGGCAAATAAAGAGGGATCTATAACTCAAGGCACTCCAGTGGATAAAGTGAGGGGCAAGGATGGAGTCCCTTCACCGTACATTATGTATGAGAGACCGGAGTATCATAAACGAGTGTCTCCAGCTAGCTCCCCATATTATCAAGGTGAGTTTTTACATGTTATATGTTCGTGTTTTATTTCCGAGTTGGTTGAACTCCTGAGAGTATGTTCACTGTATTGCTTGGACTTCTTGGAGGAATTATTTATTTACTTGCTGGATGTTGAGTAGGAACGTATTTTGTTGAGACAATTTACCGGCACGGCTCATTTATTTCTCGTTTTGTGTTACATTAGTACGAGTAGTAGTCTTTATCACTTCTAAGTTGGTATTCAGTTATCTTCTGATAAGGGATTTTCTATGGATGTGGATTGTTCAATGAATATGAGAATATATTGTGAATATGTGTTGATAAAAAATGGCTGATATCTTCACCATGTTCAAGTGAGGTTCAATAACATGCTAAAGTTTCCTATTCAATTTCAAAGTAGGACCTTCGTCGTATTATGGACAGCGGCCGCCTTCTGGCCAAAGAGGTTCACCACCAACATCCTCCGTCTCTTCGGCATACACACTAGACCAGCACAAAACGTCTCGCCAAAATATTATGAATGACTTTTTTACGTCTCAACAAATGCAGCAGCCGCTGCCTTCTCATGTGCAGTCACAAAATGCTGTGCCACAGTCCAGGGTGGAAGTGACCAAAAGGAATGTACCTCAGCAAGGCAGTATTCCCAATGCTGGGTCTAGCCCGGTTTACTTCATACCTCCTAAAACGGAAGTCTCATTCAAGCATAGACAATCACCTCCAACTAATCTTTCGAATCCAAGTCCATCTGCTCCCCAGAGGCAGGGTGTCATCCATCGAGCTACCCCTAATCGTAAGAAAATAGTAAATTATTATTAGTAGTATACCTTGTCCGCAAAAAGGAGGTAAATTTTATCCTATCCTACTACACAAATTTATCACACACAGGACAGGAAAAATTTACCTTCTTTTTCCGGATGGTCTATACCGTATGGGGACTTTCAAAGAACATATTTATTCATTTTAAAACTCAATTTAACATTTAGGGATGATAAAAGTGGAACCTGGACGATTTCAGCAGCATGACGCCTTCACTTCATTGGTGGATGCAGCTGCTAGTGCTCCAAGTTTGCCTGTGCCACCTAAAGAAGAGCCCAGAAGTCGTGTTAGTTTGCCCAGAGGTGTGTACAAATGCAATTCCTGCGAACAATGCCTTCCAAAGTGAGTGCTTAATTGTAAGGAGTTTCTAAAAAATTTGATGTTTATTTTTGATGTAGTGGACATGGTTAGAGAAGGTTTAGGAAAAAGTATGGCTGAGATGGAGCGAAGTAGAATGAGTTCTGGACAACCCGTTCAGATTCCGCCACCTCACATGTATAGACCACCTGGGCCTCATCCAAACCAACAGATCCAAGATGCCCATAGGTAATAGAAAATCAAAATGTCAATTATCAATTCAGTTGGTCAAGTTTATAATATGAAAGTTTAGTTGGTAATGATTTAAAATTTTGTGTCTCAGAATGCGTAAAGAATCCGAAAATGTGCGGTTCGTGCGAGACCCTCAAGATAACACACTGACAGCTGCATCTCTAATCGATGCAATTATTACTCATCAAATCAGTCAGCCTTCTACACATGATCGGCAATCTCCAGCTTCAATGCCCCGATCAGGAGACAGGTTATTTGCAAATTTTCAGAGGAGTTCTCAACAGCAGCCTCCACCCATGGCACATGGAGGAGGACATCCACAGCAACACATTCCGTCCGGCACTGCCATTAGGCAGCAGCAAATGCAGCAGCAACATCAGCAGCCCCAGTCAAATGAGGATAAATCTGAGGATCTGAGAAGTGTTGAGACCAAGAACGCACAAGGTATAGCTAACTAACTAGCTGTGTGTATCATTCAAGTAGTAATGATTTTAAATGAGATGAGTGAAGTCAGTAATGCAATTTTTACGATATGTGACTAGAGAATATCTGTGACTCAATGTTTTTTAATCATATCTGTATGTCAAAGTTGGTAAAAGCTTGCCATTTCGCATTTTTTGTTCCAATCAGCTTCTTATTTAAAGACACCATTTACCTATTTAGTGTTGTAGCGTTTATTGTAACTGACTGAGTTATTTTCGGAATCCAATGATTTGGATAATAACAATGTCTATGCACCTGGTCATTCATTTCTATCTATTTTGTATTGTGTGCTGTGTTTCTTTGTATAACAAGCAAAGTAAGTCTCAGATTTCATTTTCATCTCTGGTTGAATTCAAGTTCACTTACAACGTCCTCACTATGCATTCATTTCCATTCTCCTTTTTATTTTCCACCTTTTACCACATTTTACTAATGTGACTTGAATTTTGAACACTTTTGTTGTTTCGTTGCCTCTCTTTCTTCATGAACTGAACAGTAACACTTGCTATATGAAAATCTTCATCTACTTTTCTATGTTATTGTCTATGGAGTATATCCCGCTTTTGGGTTCGTTGTAGTTGACGGGCTTACTAAACGAAGTCGGTTGGAACTTAATTATGGTCGCTTAGGTGGCACTTGGGGACAACATATTAACTCGATAATCTCCAACGACTATGGTTGTGGCAAAGGTTCTTCAGTACATGGATCAGGGAACGCTCCTGCGCCACAGCAGCAACATGCCTCCCAATTGCATCAACCGCAACATGGTCCTCCTCATCCCCAGTCATCTCCTGTGCCCGTGTCGATAGCACCCCAGCAAATCCAGGGTGGTCCTGGAGCCCAGCCGACCAATCTGAAAGACGATCGACAAACCTATATCAGTTGGAAACTGCGACATGCACTGCGACCTGAAAAAGAGCAACAACAGCAGCAGCCATCCCCACAATCACAATCACAGCAGCCTCAACAGTTGAACCATCAAAATCATCCGGATGAGCGGAATATTATCCGAGTGGCTCAACCAGAGTCAAGAAGTAGTCAGTCTGCCATCCCCTCGTCTAAGGATAGTAACCATACTATGTGAGAATGATTTTCTCTTTTATTATAGTATAGTTTGATAGTGTGTACCATTCAGAGTTTATTTAACTGTAGTGTAGAGTAGAGCAACTGAAGTTTTTAGGTTAACTTTGTTGTTGGATGTGCTGTTTTTGGTTGTAGTTAGTTTGAATTTGGTAATTAATTAGTGACAAACGTGAATCAAATTGTATGCTTAGTTACTTGTATTCTTATTGATGCATGTTTTTTCTTTGCATTATTATGTTTGACTGAATTCAGGGCGGAGAACGATTTAATAAAGGTTTGACATGTAAATTTTTTGACGTTGCTCGTTTTCGTTTGACTGTGGTTACAAGCACAATAAATATATAAAAAATCAACCGAATTTCTAATTCCAATAAAAAATTGTCACCTGTTATTGAACTAATCCGCTAGCTTTCAGCTTATAAAAATGTGCCTAAAATATCAGCTTTAAAGGAATTTTTAGCAGCATTGTATTTTTTTCCAAATATTTTAGTTTTGTAGTTAGTGGCTGTAGTTTAAATTTCAAAAAAATATTTATTCGTGTAATATACTCAAAATTAATTATGTTTTGTTGATTGACTCATCTATAGTGTCAATGAGGATGGACCGGATGGGAATGCTAAGAAGCCCGCAGGGGGTTTGCAGTCCAGTGGGACCCCACTGGACCGTACCCGAAAGGATGTGACTCTACAAACCCTCAATTACGTGAACAATATGATCAAAGAAAAAATGAAAACAGAGAATCCTGAGGATTCCCACGTCCCTTTGCCTACGTCTTCATCAGGACCCACAACTCTAAATTTAGGTCCTGCGGACAGTACTGCTGGCACTTCCCAGCAAACCCCTACTTCGACGCCAGCAGCGTCTTCGACAATGTCAAATTCAGGCAAGGATCAAAGTGGAGGAAATTCTTCCACTGCATCTGTTCCCAAATCCTCAGATGCAACGGTGACGAGTAATGTAAGTGATGATGAGCAGAAAATCAATATGGCAAGTTTTTTTTCACATCGTGGTAGTAAAATTTAGTTATGTTTGTAAATTTAGAATTGGATTTTTTTTTGCTTTCAGGAACGAGATAGGAAAGAGGAGGATCAGATAAAAAGTGTGGAATCCGATAGTCCCGCGTCCATGGTCATTGACGAGTCTATGGACGAAAGTAAAGAAAAATCCGTTAATTCGACAACAAAAGAAGCGTCCTCGTCTTCGACAACCACAACCAATCACCCAAATTATGAGCCACTTACAGATGAAGAGTCATAATATGCTGATACATCAATATTATATATAGTATATTACATGTGTGTGGTGTTAAGGACTAACTAAGATTACAGATTTGTTATACTGGTACCATTAATTACATTACACTAATGAATTATGAAAACATACCTCCTACACACATATATATATGCTACTGTCTCCTCCATATTATATACCTGTTAAGCATAAGAGTTTCAGCAACATATATATAAATATATATGTATACTTAATATAGATAAATATATTATATTATGTACTATTGTAGTAGATTTGTTATTCATTTTGTGTTAAATAGTTATGTTAGCTGTTTGTTTGTTATTATCTTTTTGTTTTGTTAATTTTACTGATCATTATTGAATGTAAATGTACTATTGTTGACTTATTATTATATTTGCATCCGTGTTATGTGTTGTGAAAAAATCATGTCTACTGTTATGATTACATGGACTATGTGAGGATTAAGTGAGGATCACAATATAATAGCATGCTGATTGATAAATTCATGCGTATATGTGGACCCATATGATTCAGATTAAGGATTGATATGTTTTGTCGTAAAGCCAAGTATGCCGAACTGGTAGTACTTACATATTTTATGTGATTGTATGCTCGCTTGTGGAAGAAATACGTTAAATACCTTATATAATTAACCGCGTGGTTTTAAACTGTCAACTTACGATTTTTTTTACCTCATCCACTTTCGTTCATTCTGCTGCATATGTATACAACTTTCATACAGACGGTAGTCCATGCATGAAATGGAATTTTGCAAAATAAGTCCACAGCAAACAAGGCTCATAAATTTCATTCAGCGAAGCAATACAGATTTATTTTCAAGAACTCAGTGATTCGAAACATTCGATTTACATATACTACCAATAAGAATACAGTCACTGACAATGTACATGCTGATAGGTGTTAAACATAGCTCCATTCATACCATAAATGCGTACACAAGTCCAAGAAAAAAGATGGCGCTCTAAGGACAGAAAGCACTTGAGTTTAAAACATGCATTGTTTCATACAGCCTGGACATGCCGATGAGCACATTTTGTTACACTTATTATTGCTTGTATACTAAGAATATTGCAAACATCCTTTATCACCTCATCATCATCATCATAGGACAAAAAAACTTCCAGGATCATGGATCATTCACTCGTAAACACTCTTTAGTACAGAAAAATCGACAGCATCCTTACAACATAATAGACTTGCTGCAAACATCCCCGACTTAAATACAGATTAATACAGAGAGATATGTTGTGTAGTGTCCTTAAGAATACTTGCATACTAAAATGGTACATGTTACGTAATAACAGTAGTAGTAGTGTATGATAGTATAGTATATAACAGTATAATAGAGTTGCGTTCGTCACAATATTATGTCACAAATGCGACACACGTTTCGACGACAGACTTTTTTATATTTACTTTAAGCATAAACCTGCGTCTGTCGCACTTCTTACAGATCAATTGATTTACAGCACAACATTCAAAAAAGGCAGTAGTAGTAGTTCAGTTATCATAACATTATTCTTTACACTATTATCTGTCATAAGATATCAACAATTGCATGATAGCCTTTGACCCCTTGATGTTCAAGAAACTCAGAAAATCTTCATCTCAAATTTATCATCAATCATTTGGCCCGTCAATCATACAAATCATAGAGTATTTACTTAAACAACAAAAGTAAACGCACAAGAGAACACAATAAATAATGATATCCGACCCATATGCTAATAATACAAGGTCAGTTTATTTACACACGCATACAGGAGCACAACACATTATTACTCAATCATAATGGTTGACCCCATCCATGTATCATAATAGTAGACTTGAATTTATTTATACAACGTGTACAGGACCCGCATTGATGCATTCATCTCATTTCCTCATTCATACAGTGTGCATTAAAATATCAAATGAACGATATACACTTTACATACTATACGTAACTAGTTAAATCTGGAACTACAATTATCTAAACGAATAATAACTAGCTCACATAGAGGTGCTAAGGGGAACCACATTGACTGCGAAAGATGCTAAGCTCTCGCCCTTCTTGCCTTTCACTTTGACGCCATATTGACCCACGTCACAAGCCGTACAGTTGAGGATTTCCAACTGGAACTTGCATTTGCTCACAGCTTTGATTTGTAATTTTGTTGATTCGCTGAGTGCTTTTCCATCCTTCAACCATTCCACTGGAAACAGAGAGTTGGAAATAAAACCCCAGTCCAGGAATCATAACACATGCACACCAACCCATAAACGAATATTTAGACTTACCAGCTTGAGGAGATTTCTCAATGTCGCAATCGAACGTCGCAGTTTCCCCTTCTCTAACTGTAGCTGAGCGTGGGAATGTTTTGAAGGATGGGCTCTTGGCTTCCTCAGTAGGAACTGTAATGTTAGATATTTCTCATAAGTATTTGACTTCAAAAGTAAGCATTATTCAACAAACGAATGTAGACAAAAGATGCAAATATTTTAATACAATATTAACTATCACTACAAGTTCATTTGAATATAGAAGCATACACAAAATGCATTAGCTTACCAGTGACAACAAGAGTGCAACTACTAAATGCTTCACCAGCATCATTAAAAACTTCACAGGTGTAGGTACCAGAATCTTCAGGGAAAATTTCGGCAATTTTTAATGATCTATACTCTCCGGCAGCATCATAATGGAAATCTTTGCTAGGTTTGATTTCTTTATCATTGTGTAGCCACACGACATCAAATTTCTCGGCGCCTACAAAATAAAATTCATATTTGTCCAACAAAACAAGTCGCCAGACGGCAAGACTACATAACTGTTCCCTTAAAATAAAAACAAACCTTTCACGCGACAATTTAGCGTCACAGCCTGTCCATCTGTAAGGATATCTGATTTTAAATGCTCCGTTATTATGGGGGCCTTGTCCCCAGTTCCTTTTCGAGCAGTAGCACCTCCCTCCATTGCTAAGTAATCCAAAACCATTGTTCACATACATTGCCCATGCACCTTTACTATAAATTATTATAAAACTCACTAGGGGTACACCCGATGTGTAAATAAAGTCGTACATTTCTACGTGCGTAAATCCCCCAGCCAATCAGAGCAGACTTCCAACTTCTCCTTACTGATCTGATTGGCTGGAAGAATTACGCACGTAGAATTGTACGACTTTACACGGCATCGGTTGCACCCCTACTGACTATTTCTACAAAGTACATGACAGAACTTACGGGAAACTTTAAGTGCACATTTCGTTTCAATAGAACCCATGGAGTTCTTGGCAGTGCAAACGTATGTGCCTTCATCTTCAGGGAACACTTCGGGTATGGTCAAAACAGAAACTCTATTTCGATACTTCAATGCAAGAACCTCAGACGAAGCCACCACTTCGCCGTTCTTGGTCCAACTCACTTGAGGTTCAGGGTCTCCACTAAACTCACATTTCATTTCTACACTCTCTCCATCCTTGACAGATAATGTTGCAGGGAGTGGAGAAGACACACCAGGTGGACTCATGGGCTCATCTGGAATTGCTAACATGACAAATTGGAGATTAGAATATGTGAGCTGACACCCAACAGAAGACTGCTTGCAATGCGAAACAAACGAATTGACAGCGTCATTAAAGCGAAAAGTAAAAATAGTTGCCTCCACCTACCTTCTATTTCCTTGGTAGAAGATCTAGATCTTGATGGGCTCCCAGTTGTTGATGCTCCGTAAGCTTTGAGAGTCTTTGCAGCCGGTTTGGATGTTGAATCCTCTCTCTATAATTAGAATACGGGGTACACAGATACATATGTAATGCATGAAATAGAAATTCTTTGAACATCAGATAATTGGAGCAAAAATAAATACTATTTATATGCAGGAAACTAAACTGATTTCTTACCTTCACACTCGCAGACTTGGCTACAGCAGATGGCGTTGACGTCTTTGTTGGCATAGTTGACGCTTCCCGATGACTTCGAGATTCTGGCATGTACCGTCGGTCTGAAAAGAATTCATTCATCACACACAAAGATAAATGAACACGTTACTAATAAATCATCTTCAAACAACGAAAGGAAGTGTGTCTAGATACAATCAAAAGTGTTGTGTTGGATCATTTACATTCCTCTAAATGATTACAAAATAATGAACGACAACGAGACTTTTGTACTCATATTGCATACCAAAACGCTTATATACAACATTAAGATTCAAGTCAAATGAAAAGATCATCATATACATTGACAAAAGATCTATACATTGTCACAAGCAACTGACAAATATGGACATTATACAGAATAAAATGACTGAAATGACAATAAAAGTCATGCAACACTTGAAGATGACACAGCCGTGGACAGTGCACACATAATTTTAGGTAGAAACTTTAACTGCAAATGATAAGTTCCAAGTAAATAAAAAATAAAACCATACCTCCTGAATGAAGAATATTATGAGCAAGCTCATGTTGTTCAGGTGTTGATGACGCCCCTATATCATAGAAGGAACATGGAGAAAGCATGAATAGGCAGCACATCACAAGAAACATTACATAACATCATTAAGCATTCATATACATCAACAAGATACAAATGTATACTTTTACTGTTCGTCACAGACAACGTAGCTATTTGACAACTGATGAAACGAACAAAATTATTACATGCTCGTCATAAAAATCAACGGAGGCTAGGCTTGCATTGCATGCTTGATTGTTTTTTACATACAACGATCATGTGTTGCACAAACTCACAAAATATGGAACAGAATCGGTTACCTTCCACAATGACTACGCAAGATGTTTCATCCTCTCCCAAAGAGTTGGTCGCCACACAACGATATTTCCCAGAGTCCGCTGGTCTGCAATCCAGTATTTCCATACTTACCACTCCATCTGAATGAACGAAGTTGTAATCGCTTCGACTGAGCTCTTTTGTTCCTTTAAACCATTTCACCTGCAGCAGAATGTGAGAGGGAATAAAACAGAAATTTGAAGGATTTCTGACTATCCTGTGAAACAAGACAATACCGTAGGAGTAGGTTTGCCGCTAAGACAGCAGAGCAATTTACAAGACGGATGTCCATATTGAACAACACGGGGTCGAAGATGGAAGGTAAAGAATGGAGCAGAGTCTCGTTTTTCCTCCCATAATTTGAATTCTAATGGTTTTCGTCGGCGTACAGTCTTTTCTTCTGGCTTGTAAGCTGGTACCTCTTTTGGTGTAGCTGCACATCCAAAAAATTTGGTAAAGCGATTAGTTCTTTCTGACTTTGAATTACACACTCAATCAGACTCATAATGAGGAGAGCAGAAAAAACTTACGTTGAACGTTGAGGAAAACAACCTCCTCTCGGAATCCATAGTGATTCTCTGCCCGGATGACATATTCTCCTCTATCCTCACATTTAACACGGTTGATGATAAAAGTGTAGTCCTCTCCTTGATACCGTTTCATGAATTTCACGCTCTGCTTCAACTCGCTGTTGTTATGGTACCAACTGACGGTTGGCGTTGCGATGGCGACCACACGACATGTAAATTTGGCACTTTGCCCTTCGTACGTGAACGTACTTCTTGGTTTAATGACAAATCTTGGAGCAGCTTGTCGCCGATCTTAAAGTAAATAAACGAATTTTATGCATCAAATGCACCCACTTTCTATTTTTCAACCAGATGATGCATGGTACAGCTATTGTAAATTAGTTTCCTCAATTGTATTAAGCATGACTTATCCCACGACTTACCGAAATATGTCTCATGTATTTTATATTTCTCTATATGTAGCTTCCTTAGGGATGAATATTCTGCCAAATGGCCTAAAGGCAACAGACAATCGTCCCAGAAAGGATACTTAGATCGTATTTTGTCACGCAGGGCAACAAATCTTGAGTTATCAATTGGATTCACTCGTCCAGAATGGTCTCCTGTTAGCCATGCATGTGCTAGGCATTCATGTGCAGTCATTCGTTTCCTACAAAAAAGGAGGCTTAAGGTAGTACTCCTAATCGTAACTTACACTAGCCCTTTAAAAAAAAACATTTTCAATAGCAATCAAACATGAAAATATATTTTAATCAAAGTGAGCGCAATCTAACCCTTACTTCCAATGATTCGATTTAAAATAAATTTTTATATTTAATTACTACCAAAAAGTTATTTTTGAAAAGTTAAGGCTAGTGTATAAGCGACGATTAGGAATACTACTTCAAGTTTGTTGAATGGAATGGGAATTCTAGCAAGCATGGTAAGCATTAAGAAACCTGATGTGCCGCGCCATCTAACGCACAATATATAAATTTTACCAATATTTAAACATGTAGAGCTGCCATATTAGTTTTCTTGAACATTCAAGAATTTATCTACTAGTAATAATTATTATTAAACCATTATCCACTAAAGCATTTCATTTCTTTATTAAAATAGAAAATTGGCAGTTTGTAACCTTATAGTTTTCATTTATCGCATTTATAAAACATTGGATTTTTGGCAACGTGCACATATACGAAGAAATGTTAAGACTTACTCTTTGTTCTTCACAAGCAATTCCCGAATAAAATCTTTTCCTTCTTCAGAAACACTGGCAAATGCTTCTTCGTCAAAGTCCCAATCACATGCTTTGACATTTTTGAGGGTATCAATGTCGTTTTCTCCAGCAAATGGAGACAAACCACTTAACCTGTAGACAAATTAAATTCATCAATGAAATGAAAGAATAAGAATTCCGTTGACTCTAATCATGACTTACAAAACATAAGCGAGAACTCCAACAGCCCACATATCTGTGTAGAAACCAACAGGCTCTCTCTCCACAATTTCAGGAGCGGCAAATTCAGCCGTGCCTGTGGATATTTTTACAACCTCATTAGGATCCAAGCGCGTGGCTAATCCAAAGTCAATCAATTTCACGTTGGTACTGCTCTTTGTCTGGCACATAATATTTTCTGGTTTGATGTCTGGATGTGAAATTAATTCATCACAAATTAGCATTCCTGGTCGTTATCAAATAGCCAAAAAGATTGGTGTCGGGGTAATGTGATACGTTAATCCCAAACTTCAAAAAACGAATATTTACCTAAATGAATAATATTTCTTTCGTGCATATGCTTCACGGCTTCACAAATTTGCCTCATATAGTTGATCACTTCTGCTTCAGACATTTGATAACCCTCAGCAGTAATACGTTCAAATAGTTCACCACCCGATAAGCTATAATTTTAAAACCAATGTAAACCAAATATTTTATTTTATCCTGAAATAAAGAAACGATTATAGTTGCACTTACAATTCGAATATCAGAACCATTTCATCATCATCCTCGAACGCATCGTGTAAATTAATAAGCTTTGGATGATGTAATTGGTTCATGATATCGATTTCTCGTCGAATCAGCTCTTTCTCTAAAGCATGTGATACTGGGATGAACTTAGCAGCAAAAATATGTCCACTGCAAAACACAAATAGACTCAAATCGTGTCGTCAAACATAATTTGCAAATCCAAATAAAAATACAAAAAACTTACGTCTTTCTCTCACGACAACGGTGAACAACTCCGAAAGCACCGGTGCCAATTTCCTCGAGGATATCATAAAAGTCGTACACACTACTCGTCTTGATCTCAACAGGCTGAGGAACATACTTGGAATATACAGAGGAAACGTATTGATCGTAATCTTTGACCTTTTCATCAGAGCGACCCCTGATCTTCTTCCCAGTGGCATCCACTTCATACTGTTTCTTCTTTTGTTGCTTTTTGCCCAAGTCTTTAGTTTGAGCAATATTGGTCACATCAGACGGATCACTGCGTCCATACACATTCTCAGCGTATACTCTGTACTCGTACTGATGACCCGGGCTCAACCCAGTCACCTGGATGGTAGTCAGTCTTGTGAAACCCACACGAATCCAAGAGGTCATTGGGTGTTCTCTCTTCTCAACCAAATAGGAGGTAATGCTAGAACCACCATCCCATTTAGGTGGCTGCCAAGTCACAACCATAGTGTCCGTTCCCACACTCTCCACGATCACATGCCTTGGTGGATCCGGCCTATCACTGATTTGGATTTTGAGAATAGCCGAGTCCATGCCCAACTCATTCTCAGCAACAATAGTATAAGGTCCGTTGTCCAATTGACTAGCATCTCTAATAGTGAGCAATGCATGACGTTCTTTGGTCTCTACATGGAAATGAGCTCCGGATTCAATTTTCTCGCCATCTTTCATCCACGAGATTTTGGGTCTTGGCACTCCTGTGAATGGGATTTTAATGAGCACATTTTCACCTTTGTCAAAGAAGGCAGTGTCACGGAATCGTGGAGGAACGTGTATTTTAGGTGCAGTCATGATCACAAGCTCAGCACGGCTAGATTTCGCCCCTGCTTTGTTCACAGCTCGACAAACATATTCGTCCGCATCTTCTCCAAACACATCGTATACTACTAATGTGTAGGTATCACCATCTTGAGAAATGTGGTACTTGCCACCATGACTGATGTCGCGGGCACCTTTGTACCACGTCACAGTTGGACGAGGTTGCCCAATGATCTTGCATTGGAATTGAGCATTCTTTCCTTCCATAGCCATCACACTCCTGAGTGGCATCACGATCTCTGGAGGTGTGGCTGCGTGTGGATCAGTGACCTTCACCGAAGAAGAAGATGGGGACGCTGGAGACAATCCGGCTGCATTCTCAGCAAACACACGGAACTCGTAGTTTCTTCCCTCAATCAGGTTGCCAATATTAAGTTGGTTTGGTAAGCAAATGCTAGCATTGACTCTTTGCCAAGCAGCTGTACCAACTTCTCTCTTGTCCACCCAGTAGCCCTGAATACGTGCTCCACCATCCGTCTCCGGTTTCTCCCAAGACAAATGAACAAAATCACCACCGACTTCTGTAATACTGGGTGCTCCCGGTGCACTGGGAGCATCATAAGGAGCCTTTGCCTTGATAGGATTCGCTCCTTGCAGTGGTGAACCCATCCCATTGTCATTACACGCCATAACTCGGAAAAAGTACTCTAGTCCTTCTGTGAGTCCTTGGGCAGTAAAAGTTGTACTCTTCACATTAGATGCAACCATTATCCAGTGAGCGCTGGTAACTTCTTTACGTTCCACCACGTAATGAGTGACTTTGAGTCCACCATCAAACGAAGGTGGTTTCCAGTTCAGTGTACACATGTGTTTATTGATGTCAGACACGTCCAAAGGTCCAATAGGTGGTCCAGGTAGTCCGGTAATGTACACTGTAAGAGACGCTGAAGCACTACCACTCTCGTTTTTAAGTTTAATTGTGTAGCTTCCACCATCCACGGATGTCACTTCTTTCAAATATATAACAAAGTAATCATCAAAGATGGTAATCTTGAGTTTGGATGTTTCTTTAATCTCAACGCCATCTTTATACACCAGCACATCCATAGGTTGATCTCCAGAGTAGAATATCTTGATTTTAGTATTCTCTCCTTCAGCCACATGAAGTTCTGTTGGACATCTATCTATACGTGGTGGACAGCCAATTCTTACTCGACAAGTTGTATTGCAATGCCCCATAGCGTTTGTAGCTTGGCATGTGTAGTCCCCATCATCGCCATCGTGCATATCAGTGATAATGAGACGGAAGACCCCACAGTCCACTTCTTGTTTGATCCTTACGGAATACTGTACTTCTCGTCCATTACGGAGCCATTTACTCGTGGGTGGAGGTTTGCCTACGGCTTCAGCTTCCAAGACAAGTTGTTTGCCACGAGGCACTGAAACGTTACACAGTGATCTTACAAATTCAGGACGCACACCACCGGCGATCTCTTGAATGCGTACTGGAGAAGCACATTGCGAGGGTTCACTTTTGCCTGCAGCATTAACCGCAAACACGCGGAATTCGTAGTCTCTGCCTTCAGTCAAAGAGCTGATAGTCATGTTTGTCTCGGTTACATTGTATTCATTACATCTCATCCACAATGCTGAGCCCATCTCACGTTTTTCAATAATATAGCCAGTAATTCGAGAACCACCATCAGACGATGGTGGCGTCCATTTGAGATCCACATAACTGCGACCCACTTTGACAACTTCGGGTTGACCAGGCGGTCCAGGCACGCCAAATTTACCTTTCATCTTGAAGTGATTTGACGATGGAGACGGTTTGCTGAATCCGGCAGCATTCTTAGCTCTGATGCGGAACTCGTATTCATGGCCCTCGAGGAGATTGTGTACTACGTAAGTAGTGTCCTTTACCAAGTAATCAGTGGCAATGCGCCAATCCTTATCTTCGGCCACATCTCTTAACTCAATTCTATAGCCCTGTATTCTAGAACCACCATCATTGTAAGGCCTTTCCCAAGTGAGGGTAACATTGCCTACGTCCCAATCAGTAATTCTAGGCTGTCCTGGCGCATCTGGCACTGTGAATGGGAATTTCGCGGTAATGGGCTCCAACGACTCGAGTGGGGCACTCACACCATATTGATTTTCAGCTCGAACCCTGAACTTGTACTTTTTGTTTGGTTCCAGCCCAATCAAATCATAGTTACAGCCTCGAACAAAGCTGCTAACCTTTACCCATACTCCAGTAAACACGTCTAACTTCTCTACTACATAGTTAGTAATAGGTGAGCCTCCATCATCCAATGGTGGTTTCCAACTAAGAGAGCAAGTTTCAGGAGTAATGTCACTAACTTCCAATGGTCCTTGTGGCACTCCGGGTTTGTCAACAACTAGTACTTTGCACGTAGCTGTATCGGAGCCCTCAGTGTTCACGAGTTGGATCGTATATTTCCCACTGTCAGATCGACGAGAGCATTTGTTTGTGTAGATTGTTGTTCCGACCTTGGTAGAGAATTTTATTCTATCGTCGGCAAACATTTCTTCTGCATTCACGGTCCAGACTACTTTAGGCAAAGGTGATCCTAAAAATGGAACAGTGATAGTGAACTCTTCCCCTGCAATCACTGTCATGTCCCGAATGCTCAAGTCACTCGTGATCTTTGGAGCACATGGTGGAGGTTGGCAAAGGATAAAGTCGGAGCCAGAACTCCAACTTCCTTGACCAGCAGCATTAATCGCAGCTACACGGAACTCGTACTCCTTGCCATCCTGTAGGTTTATTACTCTATAATTTAAGTCTGGAATGATCTGGTGTGAGGCTTTCGTCCATACGTCTTCTCCCTTCATCCTCTTTTCAATCACATAGCCGATAATGGGGGATCCACCATCATTACGTGGTTTCATCCAACTCAATGTAATAGAGTCTTCTGTGGTTTCTACAGAGCGAGGAGTGCCCGGTGGGCCAGGGACGTCAAATGGATGTTTAGCTTTCACTGGTTCAGTTGTTTCTACAGGTTCGGATGTGCCATATTGATTTTCAGCCATGACACGGAAGTCATAATTTCTTCCCACAGTAAGATTTCGGACTCTGCAATATGTGGAAGTGACGTAATTGCTGATCTTGGTCCAGTTTTGAGAGCCAGCATCTCTTCTTTCTACAACATAGTTAGTAATATCTCCACCACCGTTGTCTCTTGGTGGCTGCCATGAAAGAGTCAAGGCCTCTCCAGCAAATTCTTCCGCTTTCAAGTTCTCTGGTGGACCAGGTCTGTCAAGCACACGGACATTAAAGGTGGCAGTATCGAATCCACAAGGATTCTTCACGTGCAGTTTGTATGGACCAGAATCCGTGCGTCTGGAATTCTTGACTACCATGCTAGCATAATCCTCTCCAGTTTGAATGAATACTCGTGAGTCTGTTTCAGAGTCTAATTGTTTGTCATGAGCAAACCAGGAAGCTGTGGGTTTTGGGAAAGCCACAAATGGAATGCTGATTGAGAAGTCCTCTCCAGCTCGAACAGTAACATCCCGAATGCCACTCAGGTCAAGTTTGGGCTTGTTGGGCTGTTCTTCAACGATGATGCCATTTGATGGACGGCTGGGTACACTGCGGCCGATCTCATTGACAGCCATTACACGGAATTGGTACTCATCTCCTTCTTTAAGACCAGGAATTGTCATTGTAGTTGATGGATGAGGATAATCGTTCACTTCTACCCATTTTCCATCTGGGCCTTTCTTTTCAACAATGTAACCACGGATTCGGGCACCTCCATCCGAGGAAGGAGCTTTCCAAGAGATAGTAACAGAGTCCCTTGTAACTCTGTCTGGTCTTGGGGCTTCTGGAGCTTCGGGTACGAACTTTTGAACTCCAGCAATGATTTGGTCTGATGGTTTAGATGGTTTACCAGGTCCAGCTTCATTCACAGCAATAACTCGGAAATCATACTTGACACCTTCGTGTAATCCTTGTACAGTCATGCTAAGATTTGGTGTTGAAAACGTGTTCACGCGTACCCAGTCACCACTCCTGTCCCTCTTTTCGATGAAATAACCAGTTATAGGCTTACCCCCAGCATAAGTTGGTGGATTCCATTGCAGGGAGGCAGAGTTGGGACTGTAAGACAAAATCTTAGGAGCGTCAGGGGCATCTGGAGGATCGAAAGGTGACTTCGCAACAGTTGGTTTGCTCTCCAAAGGCTCTGATAATCCATAAATATTTTCTGCTCGCACACGGAAGACATATTTTTTTCCTTCATCCAAGCCTTTGACAGTGAATTCAGGTTTCGGACAAAATCCGGGCACAGTCTTCCAATCGTCTTTTCCGTACTCGCATTTCTCGACCACATATCCTGCAAAACACGCGTTTTATTTCAGTGTAAATGGAATTCTTTACCACAACGAGTACAATAAACATTATCAAATTATTCTTACCATTGATTTCTGCACCACCATCATCTTTTGGTGGCTCCCATTGTAGTGTTATGGCATCTCCAGTAATTTTGGTGGGTGTCAATGGACCAGTTGGTGCTCCTGGTTTGTCTACTACAATAACCTCGATATCTGCCTTGTCCGATCCATAATCATTACTAGCAGTGATGGTATATTTGCCAGAGTCATTACGGACCGAGGCGGAAACATGGAGTTTTGTTTGCGAGCTATTCGTATCACTCTGTAAAATAAAGTCAAATGTCACAATAATTTAAGCTCTCTGTACAATGTTAGAACCTTATCAGATCAGAATAACACTACGGGATTCAATGACATGATGCCAACGAGCAAAAAGTGAACCTCAAATTATTTCGTTACAATGTGTGCCGTTAAACATTCTTCTTAGGAACTACAATAGTTTTCAGTAGGTTTTTCTCCTCATTATAAATATTACACAAACATTGAAAATGCTATAAATAAACAACATGCAAAAAAAACTAACCGAAATCCTGTTTGTAGAAGGCAGACTTGCACCGTCCTTGGTCCATTTGACAGTGGGAATAGGAGCTCCACTCAAAGGAATATTGATATTAATTGGCTCTCCAGCTCGGACCTTGATGCGTTTACCAATTAAACCATCCAAATACAATTTTGGTGGCTCCCTCATTGGTTTGGCTGCAATTGATAGTGATGCATCTGAGGGTTTTCCTTGCCCGGCAGCATTGACAGCTGTGACTCGGTACTCGTATTCACGGCCCTCGCTCACTTTTTCATCCAAATAATCTGTGCTGCGAACGGGATCTTTTGTGATTTTCGTCCATCTTGGATTCTTTGGGTCCCTTCTCTCGATTTCATACCCAATGATAGGTGAACCTCCATTACTAATGGGGGGAGACCATCTAATCTTGATATGATCTCTATCCGCATCAATGGCTTCTGGTCTTCCAGGTTTACCAGGAACATCGAATTGGTTCTTGGCAATAATTGACTTATCCGTCGTGATTGGATCTGATCGGCCTTGCAAATTCTCTGCACAAACTCTGAACTCATATTCAGTTCCTTCAGTCAACCTTGGCACAATGGAATGAGTGTTTCTAGGATCAACAAAGTTCACAGCAGGTACCCAGCCTCCACCATGAGTCAAATCTCGTTTCTCAATTACATATGCTGTAATTTCTGAGCCACCATCGTCCTTTGGTCTCTTCCAAGACAAGGTAACACTTTGAGCAGTAACTTCCTCATAAGCCAAAGGACCCTCAGGAGGTCCAGGCCTGTCTAGGATTACCAAATTGAAAGATCCTTCGTCCGCACCATACTCATTCTTCAATCTCAATACGTATTCACCGGAATCAGCTCGTTTAGTATTGACCGTGTGAACAATTGTGTGATTGCAAATTGCAGTCACGGTGGTACGTTCATCCGTTTTCACCGCACGATTTCCCACAGTCCATGTAACGGTTGGATCCGGTGCTCCAATATAATTGATGTCTACATGGAATATTTGTCCTGCTCGGATTTTCACGTCGTTCATTGGACTTGTGATTTTCGGGGGCACTAAACAAGTGAAGAATTGAAATTTGTATATGTAATACGAGTAAAAAGGCTGCATAAAGAAGAATAAATCACACAATAAACATTAACAATAAATCCACTTACATCGTCTTGGACCAGTTTTGACCATATCCGATGGTTCAGAAGGTTCACTTTGACCAGCTGCATTTGTGGCAATGATTCTGAACTCGTACTCTTGACCTTCGGTCAAACCATCAACTGTAGCCTAAAAAAATTAAACAACAAAATATCTTATTAATTATTGTCTCTTGCATGTTTACTAAACTGGGGCATTGTGATATATAGGAGGCGTATGCTCGAGGTTTTGCACTGCGCGTAACACATAATGCAAGAGATAAATAATTCAAATGAAAGCAATGCTTACTTGAGTTGAATTTGCCGGCACTTGAGTAGCGTTCATCCAAAATGGACTGCCCTTCTCTTTCTTCTGGATAATGTAGCCCGTGATTGGAGAGCCTCCATCATTCCTTGGTGGTTTCCATTCCAAATCCACTCGGTCTCTGTCCCAGTCAGCAATATTAGGACGTCCAGGTGCATCTGGCTCATCAAATTGGTTTTTGGCAACGATGCCATTTTCAGTCGTCAAAGGTTCCGACTCCCCAATTGTGTTCACAGCTCGTACACGGAAAAAGTACTGCTTCTTATGTATTAATTTGCTAACATCAGCAGCACACGAGTTGGAAATTCCTGCTTCTGACCATGTACCACGACTAACGTCCATCTTTTCGATAATGTAGTGAGTCACAGGAGAACCACCATCGTCTTTTGGTGGTTGCCAAGCAAGTCGACAATTTTCTTTGGTTACATCACTCACCACTAGAGGGCCTTCAGGTGGTCCAGGTCTATCTATCACAGTCACATTAGCAGCAGCAGATACGGAGCCTAAATTGTTTTCCAAAGTTAAAACAAATCTTCCAGTATCAGATCTTTGTGCTACAGGGATTTCTAATGATGCAGTAGTGGCCGTAGTAGTTACATACACCCTGTCTGAACTTTCAGCGTTTTTGCCATCAATAGACCAAGAGGCTTTTGGAGGAGGAGAGCCGGTGATAGGAACTGCGAAACTGATTTTCTGTCCAGCTCGCACAACCAAGTCTTCCAAGAAAGACCGATCCAAATGAGGACCCATGAATCTTGGTTTCGCTACAACTGACCGTGATGGATCTGAAGGGTCACCAGGTCCAGCTTTGTTTACTGCAATAACTCTAAATTCGTATTCTTCTCCTTCCGTCAGATTTGGAACAGTGGCTTTGGGTGAGTTTCCAGGCACTTCTAAAGCCTTTTCCCAATTACCAAATTTGGGTTTCTTTTCGATTATGTATTTCTCCACAGGTGTGCCGCCATCTTTCTTTGGTGGAGCCCATTCCAGATCCACATGATCCCTGTCCCAGTCAACAATTTCTGGGACACCAGGTTTATCTGGTTTGGCAAATGGATCCTTCGCCGTGACGGGTTGTGTTCCTGCCAATGGTTGAGATTCTCCTTGCCTGTTCACAGCTTTCACACGGAATTTATAATCGTGGTTTTCAATCAAATGGTCCACTCTTATTGTCGTTCCTGCAGCCTCTCCGCAAGGTATCCACCGCATATTCTCCAAATCCATTTTTTCAACGATATAGGACGTAATCTCAGAACCACCATCATCTTTTGGAGGCTTCCATTTCAATGTACATGAAGATTTGGTCACATTTGATGGAGAAAGTGGTCCTTCTGGAGGACTTGGTACGTCAAGTACAACCACATTAACTGTAGCAGTATCGGTACCATTACGATTTTTAGCAGTAAGAGTATATGTTCCACTGTTCTCTCGACGGGCATTAACCACTTTCAATTTGGTATTGTAGTCCTCATTTGTGAGTTTGGTTTGATCGTCATTTCCAATTCGAATGCCACCCAAAGACCATTCCTTGGTCGGTGGAGGTTCTCCACTAACTGGGACATCAAATTCAAAGTTTTGTCCAGCACGAATCTTTATGTTCATGATTGCATTTCTATCAATCTTGGGAGGTGCATTCTTAGCTCGTGCAAGATGCGGTTTTGTTGCATCCGAGGGTTCACCAGCACCACCTTTGTTCACAGCCCTGATACGGAATTCATACACATTGCCTTCAATGAGATCCGGAACTCGACCTGTTGTCACATCCCCTTCAATGTCGGCACATTTCTCCCAGTTTGGATTATATTTGTCTTTCTTTTCAATGACGTAGCCAATAATGGGAGATCCACCATCCTCATCTGGCTTATCCCACTTTAGCTCTACAAAATCTTTGTCGTAATCTGAAATCTCAGGGTTCTTGGGAGCTCCAGGATTGTCATATGGATTTTTAGCTTCGACAGCAGTGTTACTTGTCAATGGCTCAGACTTTCCTTGTTTATTTACAGCTCGTACACGGAACTTGTATTTGTGACCTGGAGTCAATCCGTCCACAGCAAGTGAAGTTTGCGGTCCATCAGTTTCTCCTGCAGTCACCCATCTTCCAGTAGCTTCATCCATTCGCTCAACTACGTAGCAATCAATAGGCTGACCTCCGTCATCTGAAGGAGGATTCCATTTCAATGTGGCGCCTTCTGCATGGACGTCACTGATCTTGAGAGGTCCATTAGGCGGTCCAGGTTTGTCAATGACGATGACTTCCACTTCAGCTATATCTGTGCCATTCACATTGCTGGCAGTGATAGTGTAAACTCCAGACTCGGCTCTGCTAGCAGTTTTCACATTCAGTTTGGTATTGTAGTCTTCAAAATGTACTTTGGTACGTTCACTGGTTTTCACTTCCTTGTTCTTGAGTGTCCATTTGATTTCCGGTGGGGGTTCACCAGTGACTTTCACATCAAAGCCAAAGTTTTGGCCAGCCTTGATTTTCACAGGAATTAAGTTGGTACGATCGATTTTAGGTGCCAAATTTCTTGCCTTAGCAATAATTGGTCCCACTGAATCAGATTCTTCTCCAGGGCCTGCTTTGTTCACAGCTTTTACTCGGAATTCATATGCTTGCCCTTCAATGAGATCGGGCACTGTTGCATTGGTTTTTCCAGCTGGCACTTCTACAGCTTTCTCCCACAAACCATATTTGTCCTTTTTTTCTACAATGTACCCAGTGATAGGCGAGCCACCATCCTCAGTTGGAGCTGACCACTGAAGGTCAACATGATCTTTATCCCAATCAGTGGCTTTCAGGTTCTTAGGCTTGCCCGGCTCATCATAAGGATTTTTAGCAATGATACTGGTATCTGCCACCAATGGCTCAGAATCTCCTTCTTTGTTCACTGCTTTTACTCGGAATTTATATTCCTGTCCAGGAGTTAGCCCTGTGACCTCCATATTCGGCTCTGTAGACCTTCCTGCAGGAGTCCAGAGACCAGTTTCAGGGTCAAGTTTCTCCACCTCGTAGTATTCAATGGGAGCACCACCATCATCTTTAGGCCTCTTCCATCCCAATTTACATCCATGTTTGTGCACATCTGAGATATTCAGTGGTCCTTCTGGTTTGGCAGGTTTATCGGTCACGACGACAGTAACGGTCACAGAGTCCTTACCCGAAGAATTGACAGCCGTAATTGTGTATTGGCCAGAATCACCTCGTTTTACGGGTCGTACAGCCAATTTTGAGTTATAATCCACATTTTCAATGGAGATACTTTTGCCTTCTTTCAAGGCAATGCCATCTACAGCCCAAGTGACAGTCGGTGGAGGTTCACCAATGATGTCAACATCAAATTTAAGAGATGATCCAGCAGACAAAGTAACATCCTTAAGATTCTTACGCTCAATCTTGGGAGCAAGGAACCTTGGTTTGCATGTAATTAATTTGGATCCGTCAGACGGCTCTGATTTGCCAGCTTTGTTCATAGCTGTCACACGGAATTGATATTGCTGACCTTCTTGAAGACCACGTACAATGCCTTTACATTCTGGGCCAATAGTTTCCGCAGCCTTTTCCCAAATACCACTAAATTTGTCTTTCTTTTCAATCAGGTAGCCTTCAATAGGAGCGCCACCATCTGAAATTGGTTCTTCCCATTTCAATTCCACATGGCTAGCGGACCAATCTGTAGCTTCTGGCGTTCCAGGCTTATCAGCTACAGAGAATGGATCTTTAGCAATGATAGATCCTAATGTCTCCAAGGGTTGAGATTCTCCTTCTTTATTAACAGCCTTTACTCTGAAAGAATATTCATGGCCAGGGACAAGTCCGCTCACATCCATATCAGTATCTTTTGTTCGACCAACAGGGATCCATATTCCAGTTTCTGGATCGAATTTCTCTACTACATAAGCCTCAATGGGAACACCACCATCATCTTTGGGTTTCTTCCATTTGAGTTTGCAGCCATCCTTTTTAATGTCATTCACTTCTAATGGTCCTTCGGGTTTACCAGGCTTGGAAATGACGTTCACCTCAACTTCAGCCTCGTCTTCACCCCATTTGTTGGTTGCAGTTATGCGATAGGTGCCAGAATCTTTCCTTTCTGGGTTGTCAAAGTAAAACTTGCTGTTGTAAGGAACATTTTCAATTCTCTTTTCACTAGTCTCGGCAACAAATTTGCCATTAATAGTCCAAGTAACGGTCGGTGGAGGCTCTCCAATAATCTTAACATCCCAAAAGAATGGTTCTCCTTCCCGTACGTTGATCTTCTTTAAGCACTTTCGGTCAATTTTAGGTTTTAATTTCCTGGGCTTGCAAGTAACTGGTTTTGTGTGTTTGGATGGCTCTCCAGGGCCGGCTGCATTCACTGCTTTGACACGGAATTCATAACTCTGGCCTTCATCCAACCCTTCCACTTTTCCTGCACATTCCTTGCCTTTCACTTCCGCAGCTTTCATCCATTTTCCACCAGGTTCCTTCTTTTCAATAATGTAGCCGGTGATAGGAGATCCTCCATCTGAAGTAGGAGCGTCCCAAGCCAAGTCTACAAAATTCTTATCCCAATCTGTGGGTTCCACGTTAGTTGGCGCACCAGGTTCGTCGTAAGGATTCTTAGCAATGATAGATTTCTCAGTTTCCAATGGCTCAGATTCGCCTTCTGAATTCACAGCAGCAACTCTGAACTTATATTCTTGACCAGGCTGCAAGTTGTTCACCACCATTTTGGGTTCTGTTGCTCTTCCAATAGGGATCCATCTACCTGAGTCCGGGTCTAACTTTTCTACTGCATAGAATTCAATGGGTGAGCCACCATCATCATCTGGGGCTTTCCATTGAAGTGTGCATCCTTCTTTATGAATATCTGAAACGTCTAATGGACCTTTGGGTTTTTCAGGCTTGCCCAATACTTTCACATTAACAGTACATTCATCTTCCCCATTGTTGTTAGACGCAGTCAAAGTATACTTGCCAGCATCTTTCCGAGTAGCAGCAGTTATTGTGAGCTTCACACGATAGTCTTCTTTTTCCATAGTGACATTGCCACCAGCTTTCAATTCATTTTCACCGACCCTAAATATTTTGGACGGTGGAGGTTCACCGGAGACTTTCACATCAAACTTTATTGTCTGTCCAATTCGCACCGTGATGTCTTTCATGGTAGATCTATCAATTTTAGGAGCCTGTCTCCTAGCTTTCGCTGTGATGGTGTCTGATGCATCTGATGGTTTACTTGGGCCAGCTTTATTCACAGCCTTGACCCGGAATTGGTATTTCATTCCCTCAATCAAGTCAGGAACACGGACTTCACATTTGTCTCCAATCACTTCCACAGCCTTTTGCCATTTTGACGAGAACTCGTCTTTCTTCTCCACAACATAGGAAGTAATAGGGGAACCACCATCTGAACTAGGAGCTTCCCATTTCAAGTCTACATGATTTTTATCCCAATCCTTAGCTACAGGTTTCCCTGGCTTATCAGGCTCATCGTATGGATTCTTAGCTAACGTGCCTGAATCGGTTTCCAAAGGTTCGGACTCTCCTTCCGAGTTGACAGCCTTCACACGGAACAAATATTCCTTTCCTTCGTTCAGTCCAGTGACATCCATTTCTGGTAATTTACTGGTTCCTACTGGAATCCATCTACCGGTAGCTGTGTCCATCCGCTCTACCACATAGTGATCCACAGGTACTCCGCCATCATCTTCTGGTTTTTTCCATTCTAGTTTACAACTCTCAGCTTTCACATCGGAAACTTTCAATGGTCCCTTGGGTTTGCCTGGTTTGCTAAGGACAGTTAACTCTAGCTCCACTGAATCTTTTCCAGAGTCATTGACTGCAGTCACCAAGTATACGGCAGTGTCAGCTCGTACCGCTTTTTTGATAAAAAATGTTGTTTTGTAGTCTTCACTCTCCACTTTGATCCTCTCGGGATTAAGTGGCTCTCCTTTTAAAGTCCATGTGATCTTTGGTGGAGGTTCACCTTTGACATCAGCCTCCAATGTAAACATTTCACCACTCCTAATGGTCCTTTTGCCCAAGTTCTTGCGGTCAATATATGGAGCTAAAAATCTAGGCTTGGCGACAACAGATTTGGACACATCTGAAGGCTCTGAAGGTCCTGCTTTGTTCACGGCGACAACTCGAAATTCATACTCATGACCTTCTTGGACACCAGTCACTTTACCATTGGTCTTATTGCCAGGTACAGTGGCTGCATCCACCCAATTTCTTGTATCTTTGTCACGCATTTGGATAATATATTTGTCAATTGGTGCTCCACCGTCGGATTTTGGAGGTGACCACTCCAATTCTACGAAATCTTTGTCCCAATCCGTTGGGTTGGGGCGTCCTGGCTTTCCAGGTTCGTCAAATGGATTTTTAGCTATAATTGGTTTGTCGCATTCCAATTCATCAGAACCTCCTTCTGCATTCACAGCTCGAACCCTGAACTTGTATTGTTTTCCTTCTTGAAGTCCTTGAACATTGAATTCTGGTTTGTCTGATTTTCCACAAGGAACCCATTGACCAGTTAATGGGTCGAGTTTTTCAATTTCATAGCACTCAATAGGACAGCCGCCATCATCTTCTGGCTTCTCCCATTTCAGTTTACAGCCATTTTTAGTAATGTCCGAAACTTCCAATGGACCCTTTGGCATAGCAGGCTTGCCCAAAATTGTAATGTCAACTTCAGCCTCATCACTTCCACTGGAATTTTCTGCCTTGATTGTGTATTTTCCAGTGTGGGCCCGTTTTGCACGCATCAAATAAAATTTCGTGTTGTAGTCAATATTGTCCACACGCAAAAGTTCATCTTGCTTGACTTCAGCGCCTTTGAAAAACCATTTAACAGTCGGTGGAGGCTCACCCTTTATGTTCACATCCAACATAATCTGCTGACCAACACGGACTACCATGCTTTGCAAATTTGTGCGGTCAATAGTGGGTTTCAAAAAGCGTGCTTTAGCCAAATGTGGTTTTGAGGACTCAGAAGGATCTCCAGGACCTGCCTTGTTTACAGCTCGTACTCTGAATTCATATCTATTTCCTTCTTCAAGTTTGGTAACAGTTCCTTGGCATGAAGATCCGGTGAATTCAGCACACTTGGTGAACGCGCCACCAAACTTATCCACCATTTCAACAATATAGCCAGTGATTGGTGCGCCACCATCTTTAAGAGGAGGCTCCCATTTCAATTTCGCTGACTTTTCATCCCAATCGATTACTTCTGGGATTCCAGGAGCACCAGGAGGGTTGAATGGATCTTTCGCTAAAATAGCGCTGTCAGTTTCCAAATTATCAGATTCGCCCTCTTCATTGGCAGCTCTCACTCTAAACTGGTACTTATGACCTGGCTCGAGACCATGGATATCCATGTCAGTGCTTTCACCATCCGTCCGTCCACAAGGAACCCAACGGCCAGTCTGAGCATCCATCTTTTCAACAATGTATGCTGAAATAGGAAGACCGCCATCGTCTTTTGGTTTGTTCCATTTCAACTTGCAACCTTCTTTGTGAATATTGGACACTTCTAAAGGACCTTCTGGTTTACCAGGCCTATCCAAAATAGTGATTTCAACTGAAGCCTCGTCTTTGCCAGAGTCATTCTCAGCTATCAAAGTATAAATACCAGTATTGACTCTTGTAGTGTCTTTAATAATAAGTCGTGTATTGTAGTCTTCATTTTCCATTTTCAAGTTATATGCAGCCTCCAATTTGGCACCTTTAAGCATCCATGTAAGCGTCGGTGGAGGTTCACCCTTTACGTCCACATCTAGCTTCACCATGTTGCCTGCACGGACTGTTACATTTTGCATCTTATCTCTGTTAATATGAGGCTTGAGGAAACGGGCCTTCGACAAGTGAGGCTTTGTTGCATCTGAGGGTTCGGATGGACCTGCTTTGTTCACCGCTCGAGCTCTAAATTGATAGGTTTGTCCTTCAACCAAACCAGTTACAGTAGCTTTGCATTCGGGACCAGGTGTGGTATGCACTTCTTCCCATGTGGTAGCAAACCGTTCTTTCTTTTCAATTATGTAACTTGTAATAGGTGCACCACCATTGTCCTTAGGTGCAGCCCATTTCAAATCTACTTTGGTTGCATCCCAGTCTTCCAACTGGGGTACCCCTGGTGGGCTTGGGATATCAAAAGGATTTTTGGCGAGCGTTGGAGTGTCAGACTCCAATGGTTCTCCTTCTCCCTCTTCATTCACAGCCTTGACACGAAACTGATATTTGTGACCTTCTTGCAGTCCGGGAATTTCAAAATTTGTTTCTTCGGGACCAACACGTCCTGCTGGTACCCAGCGACCTGTGGCTATGTCCATTTTCTCAACAACATACGCTACAATAGGTTTGCCTCCGTCATCTTCTGGCTTTTGCCATGCCACCTTAGCCGAATTTTTAGTCACATCTGAAACTTTAAGTGGTCCTTTGGGCCTACCAGGTGCACCAAGTACAACAAGTTCAATCTCTGCCCTGTCTTCGCCATGTTCGTTCTTTGCAAATATCGTGTACACGCCATTATTAGCTCGTTTCGCTTCTTTGATGTCGAATTTCGTGTTGTAGTCAATATTTATGATTTCCACGTTTGTGTCAGCCACCTTTAAAATAATCCAAAACACTTTAAAAAAATTTTATAATAAAGGGTCATTATCTCCCTCTCTGGCAAAAGCGTCAATACAAAACAAAAACGATCAAAAAAACATCTCACCTTATGTTAAAGTCAGGATTAGTACTTTTAACGATTGTTAGCGGTAAAATAAATTTCATTTCACTTCCCATTAGTAAACGTTAGGTACAGTGCGCACAGGGCCAAGCATGAACCTGAAAATCGAATATTAAGGAAACTCACACTACCATGCAAATTCAACTTTGTTTATGAATTTGTGGAATCAAATTCATTATTATCCGTTCATTTTAAAATTTGTACTCCAAATCATTGGAGGAAAAAGGTGAACACACGAAAAAACACGTCAATTGTTCACGAGTTTTAAACTTTAGAAAAAACGAAGTACAATTAAAAGGGTGTAAATTACAACTAAAAGAGAAACATTAATTATTTTCTTGCCTCGGTGTCTTTTAATAACCACTTAATTCTCGGTGGAGGTTCGCCTTTCACGTTCACATCTAATTTAATAGGTTTTCCTACTTTGACGACAGTACGTTTTAGATTTGTCCGATCAATCCTGGGTTTCACTGGTGAATTTAAAACAATGTCAAAAACTTCACCAAAAACCTCAAAATAACTGCAGGACCAAAAATCACTTACATGCACGATGTTTAGCAATATGTGACTTGGTGGGATCTGATGGGGTACCCGGACCTGCTTTGTTCACAGCCACAATTCGAAATTGGTATTCATTGCCTTCTTGAAGTCCAGATACTTTACCTGTAGTTTTATCTCCAGGCACTTCACCAGCCTTTTCCCAGTCCTTCTTGTTTTTATCCTTCTTTTCAATAATGTATTTCTCAATTGGAGCACCACCATCTGATTTCGGAGAGCCCCATTTCAATTCCACACTTTCATTGTCATAGTCAATAATGTCAGGTGTGCCTGGCTTTCCAGGTTCATCAAATGGATTCTTAGCCAACGTTGCACTCGTTGTAGTCAATGGATCTGAATCTCCTTCGTCATTAACAGCTACAACTCTGAATTGATATTCTTGACCAGGAACCAAACCTGTCACCTCGTATGACGGGGATCCTGTTTCAGAAGCAGGAACTTTTCCAACACGTACCCATCTACCAGTTGCCGTATCCATTTTTTCGATCTCATATTCCTTGACCGGCATTCCACCGTCATCTTCTGGTTTTTCCCAACTATCAATCAGTAAATAATATTTAATCTCAACTTGCGTTATTACGAGAAATAATTAAGAAAAAGTTAGACAAGATGCAAGAAATTTGTGTAGAGATATACACTTGGTTTAGCGAGTATAATGAAGAAGTAAAGATAGAAATCTTAGTTAAAAATAGTTGCTTTACTTTAGTTTGCAGCCTTCTTTGTGCACATTGGAAACTTTCAGTGGTCCTTTAGGAGCACTAGGTTTACCAAGCACTACAAGTTCAACAGTTTCAGTGTCGACTCCAGAGGAATTTTCAGCTTTCAATGTATACCGTCCACTGTCCGAGCGCTTGGCAGATTTAATACTAAAATCCGTATGATAATCTACATTTTCCATAGTGATCCTTTCGGAGTTTGTCAATGCGATTCCATCGCGCCAGCTCCATGTTAGCTCTGGTGCAGGTTCTCCAGAGACATCTACAGACCATTTCATAGTTCGTCCAGACTTGATTGTTATACTTTTGAATGTATCTCTGTCGATTCTAGGCTTCTTGTATCGATGTTTGCATAAATGATTGTTTGTTGGTTCTGATGGTAAGGATTTTCCAGCCTTATTGACTGCAAGAATACGAAACTGATATGTTTGTTTTTCCCTCAATCCATCAACTACAGCTTTGCAGTCTGCATCTTTAGTTTCCACAACTTGGTTCCATTCAACAGATAATTTGTCTTTCATTTCAACAATGTAGTGAGTGATTGGTCTTCCTCCATCGTTATCAGGCTAAAATATAATCCAATTCAAAGGTTCATCCTAAAGATAATTTGCATTGCATGTTCAAAAGCAGGAAAACAAGAACAGTACCTTTTTCCATTCAAGGGTAACACTTTTGTTGTCATAATCAACAATTTCCGGTTTTCCAGGTGCAGAAGGCTCATCTAAAATATAAAAATCCTTATAATTATTTCTCCCAAAAAGAGCTCTTTTGTAAATGAGGGAAGAAAAAATATTTTACCATAAGGATTCTTTGCTGTAATAGGCTCATCTGATTCTAAGGGTTCAGATTCTCCTTCCTTGTTGATAGCTTTCACGCGGAATTTGTAGCGCTTCTTGGGAGTTAGTCCATCTACCTTAAAATTGTCAGCATTAGGACCCACTTCACCCGCCGGCACCCATCTTCCAGTGTCCATGTCCATTTTTTCCACAATGTAACCAGTGATAGGAACACCACCGTCATCTTCAGGTCTTTTCCATTTGATAGTGACATGATTAGCACGAACCTCTTCGGCTTTCAGAGGACCTACCGGCCTTCCAGGTTTATCCAATACAACGACGTCTGCAATGGACTCGCAGGTTCCACTGGAGTTGGTCAAAACAATTTTATATTTCCCAGAATCAGCACGAACAGTTTTTCGGACGGTAACAACAGTATTTCTTTCATATTGTTCAATTGTAAGTCTGCAAAAAAAAAATCAATAAGTTACACATCATCTGAAAACCGTTGGCTCACTGAAATGGATGAAATAATTATTTTTGTGCTCATATTACTGTTCTCATGTCAATGCACTCACTATATTGCAAGCTCGTATACATGATTGCGCTCTTATTATTGTCGACTTACATTATGCCACTTTTATTATTGTATTCGTTATCATTGTAATGCATAACTTACATATGAGTGGCTGCATGCAATAAATGCACCCCTGTTTGTTTTCAACAAACAATTCTCACTCTGTCAATTCGGCTTTTTTACTAATCACAATAGTTAATTAATTGTCGTACAATTAATTTCAACGTCTTGCCTAAAAAAGTTGACTTAGCAACTACAGTTGAAAAATCCAGGGATGCATTTATTGCATGCAGCCATAATATGTTATTTATGGAAATATAATTTATGCTGCACTGCATGTTCTTTCTTGATATGAAACTTTGTAATGGTCAAATTACTTAAATGGAGGTTAAACGGGGTTAAACAGAGAAGAAGGAAACAAGTTGCGGTCTATTTATTATATATTCTATCAACGCCAGAAGCGGCTCTTTTAAGGGCCCCCAACTCAAAGAAGAGCTAAAAAACATTACCATGAAGTAGTTATTGCAATGCAGTAATGTAAGGCAACCAAAATAAGAACGCAACCATATGAGTTCGCAATAAAGTGAGTGCATTAAAGTAAGAAACAATAATATGAGCGCAATAATGATGTGGTTTTCCACCGAAATAAAAATACTATAAAACTAACCTTTCTCCTTGGGCTTTTAGCTCTTTATTATCCACATACCATTTCACTTCTGGTTCGGGTTCTCCTCCGTACTTAATATCATACTTAATAATCTGACCTTTCTTTACTACGATGTTGGTAACACCATCTCCGATGATAAATGGTTTGACTAAAAACGTGATAAAAATAAGTTTTAGTTTCAAAAAATTAAGTGAGTATACTATATTTGTGTCATAACAATCAATTTCATTTTTCTCTATTTTTTTAGTATTTACCAAATCGAGCTTTTGCAATAATTGGTTTAGAGGCGTCAGATGGCTCTCCAGGACCTGCCTTGTTCACAGCTCTAATACGGAACTCGTATTGTTTTCCTTCAACAAGACCCTCCACAGTAGCTTTAGTGGCATCTCCACTGATCTCCATTGCAGGGGTCCAGTCTTTGCTAAACTTTTCTTTGATTTCTATGATATAACCAGTGATTGGAGCTCCGCCGTCGTTTTCTGGTTTCTTCCATTTAAGATCAGCATGATCTTTATCCCAATCCACAACCTCAACTCCAGACGGTTTTCCAGGCTCATCTAAAATCCCGAAATAAATATAAGTTTCCCATCCCTTTCACCATTTGAATGTCAAGTATATCAATTTACCCCAAGGATCTTTGGCTAAAATTGTCTTAGGATAGCTGGCAGGTTCTGATGGACCCAACTTGTTGACAGCTCGTATTCTGAACTTGTATTCTTTCTTGTGCACCAAATCTTCCACTTTATATTTCGTGGGTCCAGTGGCTGGAACTTCTGCTACGCTATGCCAACCCCCTTTTACACTCAAATCCTGTCGTTCTATTAAGTAATGAATGATAGGAGCGCCTCCATCATCCTTTGGAGTCTTCCATGTTACGACACAAGAGCTTTGGAAAACGTCAGAAATTTCCAAATTCTCAGGAGCATTTGGTACATCTAAAAAAACGCAGTTGAGATAAATACGGCAGAAACACAATAGACGAAATACGAAATAATTTTTTTTTATTTCTGTTCACCTTGAAAGTTAATTTTCACATTTTTTACATCTTCTCCTTGAGCATTACTCAACTTTATTTGGTACATGCCGGAAAGTTCTCGTGCTGGTTTCTTGTATTTGAAATCTATTCTGTCTTCCAGCACAACCACTTCAACATCTTTCAGATGCAGCTCTTTTCCATCTTTCACCAACTTGGCTTCAATTTGTGATTGACGAGTTCCAGCAACTGTTATTGTCGTGGTAAAAGGTTATTTATCATGTGCTTACTTACTTACTATCACTAAGCAGTATCTTAAAAAATGATATTTAGTAAATAATACACAATTACCTGCATAAGGAACGTTAAAAACCAAAGGCTTGCTAACAGGTCCTTCAATATCACCTTCCAAGTTTATTTTTGGTTTATCTTCTCCTTTACTCACGGATAATTTACAAGAGGAAGTCAAACGTCCGGATGCGCACATTATTTCTCCAGAATCTTCCATTTCTGCACGGTTGAAAATCAATTGATGACGACCGCCACCCAGATTTTTAATCTCCACTCTAGAAACAAGAGATTTAAAAAATACCATGAATATCATGTCCAAGAAAAAACCACAAAGGCCTCTTTCAAACCACACACCGTTCTGAGGTTTTAATGGGTTCGCCATTCAGAGTCCATTCAGCTGCTGCAGTTTGATCTTGTAATTCTATTTCCAAGACAACTTTTTCACGCTCAACAGCATTAGTATCTTTTAATTTTTTGTTGAACTGATTACGATCTGTTAAAAAAATGATTTGCATGGGAATTAAACCATTAAAAGAGCATATAATTTTACAACACGTTAAATCATCATCGTTAAACATACATTGAACAGCTAATTCCGCCTCCGTTTCATCAGAATTTGATGTGCATTTAATTTGACCAGCGTCCGTTATTTTTACATCCTTAAAAATCAACTTTCGCTTGCGACCTTCTTTGACCATTTGAACCCTAGACGTCAGTAAAGTTACATCAAATTTGAGGGATTTTCCCCAACATTAGGATTTCGATTAATCCGATGCTAAAAATTAATGTAGAGGTGGAAAGAGTACATTCAACTACCTTTTATCTGGTTTGATCTCTTCATTGTCTTTGAACCATTGTACTTCTCCATCTTCTTCGTCTAACTCGCATTCCATACACACATAGTCCTTCTCAGTCGCATTGATTCCGAGTAGTGGTCTAGTGAATTTGAATGGGTAGTCTGTCGTACAAAGGGTACATTTTGCATGTTAGAAAATTGATAACGCAAAAAAAATCTCTACCATCATACGCATTTTTTCATTTACCGACACATGTTAGCTGAGTTTCTGTTTTGTCATCTTGTTTTTCAAGTTTGCAACTATATTTTCCACTGTCAGACTGTTTAGCCTTTTTGATGACTAGACGGCACACACCCGTAGCGTCTTTGCTAATTTCATATTCATCTCCATCTTTTAGCACTTTGTCTCCTTTCATCCATATCACCTGAGCACGTCCACTGCTCACTGTGCACTCCAGTTCGACTTCACGGTTGATGTACCCATCGTACCGTTTGTTAAGAAGTCGTACAAACTTGTACACTGGATCAGCCTCTGTTCGTTGAAACGGGTAAAATAAAAGTTTTAGGCTAGACCCTCATTACCTGACTATCAATCGAAGAAATTCATCAATACACTGTAGGCTAGGGAAACTCGGGAGAAAATATGAAACCTAAAAAGCATTACGCTAACAAGTATCCTTATGTAGTAAGTGTCAGAGCGATAGAATTAACGATTTAAAGATTTAAAGCACATTACCTTCAACAGTCAGGAAAGCTTCTGTTTTGATTCCATTAATTTCACAAGTATAACGTCCCATGTCGTCTAATTTGGGAGTAGTGATGATGAGGCTGTATGTCTCATTCTCACTTTTCATTTTGTATTTGGCCCCGGAGAAAAGTTCCTGTACATGATTCAATTATCATAAAGTGACCTTATAGAGAAAATTTAGCATGAAAACATGTGGTACAAAATACCATACTTACATCTTTACGAATATACCATTTTGGTTTACAGTTGGCCTTGGAGAAAATGCACTCAAATACCACCTTTTTATCTTTTCCTTCCTTGCAATATTGGTCCACTAGAGGCTTTTGGAATGAATCTGTTTTCTACTCGTGAGTTCATAAATAATACTTTTGTTAGAGGGGCTACAACAATTTCATTTTCTCATAGTTCCCACAAGTGCGAGTGAAGAAGTGTGCGGAACGAAAATAATATACTGAAAACATAATAATAATAATAAATAAACAGTGATGCATAAAAAAAATAGTTGTCACAAAGAATGCAACTTATTTGCATACATAATCGAAAAGAATATACTTTTTGGCTATAATTTTCCATTCATTATTCATATAAGGTGAAAAAAGTGGGTATGCCACAAGAATCCATGCTTTATGACAAATATAAATCATATAAATCTAGTTAGCGTAAAAATTGAAATAAGAAATAAATAAATAAAGTACACATCATTATTCTCAATTGTGTATGTTACCTTTTGCATCATACTTGTCTAAATAATGCCCTACAATCTTTCATTAACATTAATTTTACAACTATAAATAAGCATCATCATTTCAGATTTACTAGGCATTGTTTCGACAAATATGGTTCAACTCATCGACAGCATAAAGAAGACAAAAGACAGAAACATAAAAGAGAAAAAGTAGACAGAGGAAAGAAGAAATTGTGTTTCAAAAATACAAGCCTCGTCATTCTTTCCAAAAACGCAAGCCATAAAACTCACACAGTCAATTAATTCAATTCATTAAAACATTCCACAATAAAAATGCAACAGTATCCCTAAAAAACTCCAGTGTTAACAACGGTAGTAATGTCAGTACCAAAGTTAAGGTGCCCAAATATGTGTTCAGAAAATGTCTGATTATTTTCAGTTCAATTTTCTGGACCGATACCAGACATGAACTGTAACCATATCTTCAAAATAACCAAAGATTCAAAAAATGCTGAACCTTCCAGATTTTGAGCAAAATTCTACTCAGTGTGGAGTCGCAATGTAAGTAACGAAAAATTGTTGCACAAACATGGCTGGAATGTGCCTTCCACAATCTCTCAAAATGTGCATGTAATCATGCAACCACGTTTTAAAATATCCTCCTGGCAAAAGTACAGGTGAGCCTGAATGTGAGGCTGAACAAAAATGCTCTGCAGCATTCATTAAGAGAAGAGAAAGAAATAAAAAATAACAATGTAATATGGATTAATTAGAAAAGACAGTGCATGAAGAAGATAGGCAGAGATCGGTTAAATGCCAACCTCTCCTTTGGAAAAAGGATGAAGCGTGGGCCAGTCTGGAATAACCTCCGATAACAATGACGGTCTTCGCGAAGAATGTTTCTCGCCTGGCTGTGGTTTCATTACAACACATCAACATGTTTCTTAAGGAGATAATTTCCCCCTACAAACAAAACTTGACAAACAAGACTCAAAAACCACAACAAGTTCCAAAGAGCGGGTCATCCTCCTAGGAAGGAAATGCCAAACATGCTCTCCCTGCTGTGCTTGCCGAATTCCTCTAACTACGACTACGAGTATTGAGTTTCATCATAGTAAATTCACATTACATGCACTATTCCATGCATCAATATACAATTTAAAACATCACGCGAATTCTGGAATAATATATAAAGTATTGATTCATCAAAACGATCGATAGAGATCTTCTAAAAGAGACAGAGGCAAGGAAAATGTTTTATATTCAATAGTGGCACTAAAAATTGAAACTAATTACAAGCAGAACTACAGAAGTCAGACGCATACATTATCAAGTAACTCAACTACACGAATTCTACCTACAATTCTAGCTAATAACTTTGATAGCGGAAAAACTCATCATTATCTGATGGCTTGAATCCAATGATGGTAACTGCCAGTTCAGAGCATTCCAAAACTACTATTTGACTAGAGTGGTGAATGCAAGGGGAAAAAAATTTACAAAGTACTAGATATTATTTATCCTCAAAATACAAAATAAGCTCAACATTTTTAAAAAACGGGCAAAATTACTGAAACCGTTACCTCATGTTAATAATAATTGATAGGAAAAACAACATTAAAGATTCAAGCTGCGGAAAGCTATGCAACACTTGTCATTGAGTCAATACATTAAGCTTGTGTTTAAGGGCACACGAAATGATTTTTGATTGTTTTTTATACATTTTCCACTCTAGTCAATTATGTAGTTATTACATGCTCCAAGCGCAGCTAGCTGATAATTAACTCGAGCACTCAGATATCGCAATGACAACAACTACACACTCTCTCGAAACTTCTGAAACACTCAAACGGATTTTAACCTAAAGGGAATTTGTGGGTAGAAAGATGTAAAGAAAGACAGACTGAAGAAGAAGGTATTGCCCAGACAAATTTGTAGCTATATGAATGACACCATATAATGTTCCTATTCCTTCTCATACCACTATGTACCTTCTTACCATTTGATGTAAGGAGATAAAATCAAAGATATTCATGGCAATCTAGAATCCTGTCCTATTGATGATGATATGAAATTATTGACAAATTAGTGGCGTAAAATCGCTTACCCTCTCAATGTGCTTAAGTTTAGGTTTGTCATCTTTTGGTGTCTCTTTAAGTTCATACTGCAAATCCTCTTTCTCTTCCTTCCATTTTGCATATTTTCTCTTTTTAAGCATAGCACGAAAGTCCATACCACTGGCATCTGCAAAAATTCATTGTTACAAATATATTAATACTATGAATCAACAGGTTAGAAACGACTCTATTAAAACAAAGAACTAACATACCGGAAACGAACAGCGTGATTTCTGCCGAATCTTCTCCATGGCAATTACTAATGACCACTTTGTACTTCCCTTCGTCGTTAGGTTTGATTTTCCTGATAGCCAGAGTTATCAAATTGGCTTCTCCATCCGTGAGAAATTTGTAACGACCACCTTCCATAATCTCAGTAACTCCCTGAAATGTATCCGATGCTCAAATTGTAGACAACAGAACCCTAAAAAGCTGTTAAACAATGATGCGAGCATATCAAACGCCAAATGTACCTTATAAAACTTGAATGTAGGCGGTGGATCACCTTCCACTTGTACCGTGAGATAGGCATTTTGATCTATATTGAGGAGGATGAAAAATTATCACACAGGTTATTACAAGCCCACAAAACCAATCTTACGATTACTAGAAGCATTGTTAAAAAAGTAATAAAAATAACATCATTTATGCAAAACATTAAGACCTTCAACAGCGGTAGAGTTCTCTGGACAGTCAACAATAATTGGAGGACCAGGAGTTCCGGTGGGTTTAAGTGGTGTGGAAGGTTTGTCGATTTTTTCTTCCAAATCTGCAACACTTGGCCTTCTAACTTCAGTGCTAGGTCGACGTCGCTAAATTTTGCAGAAGTAACAGCCGTTTAGTTGTTGCGTTTTGCAGTACTTTTTATGATAAAGCAGAGCTTGTAAATTGTTGTTAGCAATAGGTAACAAGATTATGCCTTTTCACAAACTTGCAACATTTAACAAAACTCAAGCAATTAACATGCACAAGAGACAGCACATATGGACAAAAATTATAATAGCACAGTTAAACATTAAAAAGCTCCAGACTCTCGTCTCTTTCATGCATTTAATTTTTCAATCAATCACAATACATGAAAGTTGAAGGAAAATATTTTCAATTTCTTCAAAAACTGGGCTGGATCAGGGCAGGATTTAAAATGACTTAGATAAATCGCATGCATGAAAATAAATGCATGTAGCTAGATCCGGATATGAAACGAGGATCTGGATTCTTCATGCAATTTGATTAAATTCATTTTTAAAGCTGAAAAAAATATTTAACATTTAAAAAGCGGAAAGCAGACATTGGACCTGAAAAGTAGCTTAGAACTTCGGAGCCACAAGTATAAGCGTGTACGTACTATGCACAATGTGGACATGACTAGTAGACACAATGATAATAAAAAATGAATTACGCTATTCAATGAGTCTATGGTCATAGCCAAGAAAAATACATGGCCAGATCATCTAAATTACATGTAGCGCAAATACCTTTCTCTACACATTTAGCAACAACTCATACTAAACCAATTACAATATGCATAGAATTAGCAAATCGTACACAATAACCTATAACCGTTTTTCTATGAAAAAACAAATGGTAATGCATGAAAGAGAATGTATGCATATTTCTTTGGACTCATAAAAAAATTAAGAAAGCTTTAAATTCTAGGGTTTCTAAAAAACTTGAAAACATTAGACAACCCAAGTCTGAAAAAAGTAATGAGAAAGTCTTGTTCCATACTGAGCAAAGCTATATTTTCAAAACTGGTACACTTTGACTTTCATTTTCGATAAGAAATAAACAGATCCATCTTACGTTTAGAAAATTATTTCGCCTACAGGAATAGTAACATCTTTACTCTAAAAAACTGAAAAGGAACAGGAATAGATCGTACAAGTATGTACTCAAGATTTAGAAAATATAGCTTGCTTGGAAAAATTACCGGCCACATCCAAAATGCTCAAAAATTGCCTATTTTGAAATAATTTTCAAATAGGGAAAATGAAAAACCCAAGAAGTCCATAAAAACAGAAAAGAGTAAAGTAAATTAAAAATATGTGACCCCATAAAAACTACCCGAAGATGGTGACTTGCTGACTTACATGCCAACTGAAAATGGACAACTATAGGCAAACCTTTACACTACTCTCTGAAAGTAAAAGCGTGATCTAAAAAACCACATGTAATCAACTTTCGTTATTTATGGTTCAATTGATAGACAAAGAATACACAGATATACAAAATAATACAAATAGCAATGACAAAAGACAAATACCAGAAGTACTAAAAAAGTATACACATATGAACTGTAAAAATCACGAGAAAATTTACTCAAAATTCTGACTATTAAAATGTTTTGCTTCACAAGTAACTGGACACCGACGACGACCACCACATTTCTAAACAAATACATCTGCCATAAAAAAGTTGGCATGAACACACAAATACTTAATACATAAAAGATAGTCTACAAAATCAAGGAAGAAAAAGTTGTACTTTTAACAAGACAATTGACTTGTAATTTTTTACATTCATTCTAACCTGTTTTGAATCCTTGGCTAATTCACCAGGTCGAACAGCTTTTTTGTTCTGAGTAGAACGAAAATATTTTGTGGTGACCATTTAGAATTTCGAATACTATGTTGTTCCAAGGTTTGAATAGTCGTTTCATTTAACCGTTGATCGCCAAGTTGTCAGTGTCAAGTACATATGTATACAACCATCATGCAGTTTATGGAAGTTTTACTAGATCAAGTTAACTCAGCTGTGATACACTCACATCAGGATTATCATTGTGTCACACCTGAGTTTAACTCCGGGTATGATTGACCGATCTAAAGTTTTTCATTAATACAATTCACCTTACTCTGACTATGCATTTTTACAAGCACTTCCGGATCAAGTTCCTGACTGAAGATTGTAGATGGCGGGCAGATTTATGCTCTCCGGTTTGACTGTATAACTATACGTTAATATTACTGCACCATATTTTATATGTTCACCATTTTATATGCGAAAAATTATAACTGGATTCAGGAAATGCCACTATAGATAATGGTAGCAGCAACCGCCGCTTGCTAAAATTTCGCCAATAAACCTTTGAGATGTTTGTTAAACACGCATTCATGAGTGCGTACATGCCGAAGGAAAACTCAAACCTTTCAAAAGGTCTGTGCAATGCAGAAAAAGGGATAACATTTGGTCCGTGGATTGGGTAGGTATGCCAAAATTTGTATTTGCTACAAGAAAGGTTCAGATTTTAAACTCTTTTTAATCGATTAGACTTTAATTGAAGTGCACTATATTCACTTCCTAGGGTCAATTTTACTAGACATACTAATACTAATGATAACGCACGTTAAAAAATGAATTAAAGTGAAAGCGAAATGAGAGAAAAAAATCTGAACCTAAATATTCTACCCAGAGGTTATGAACAGGTAAGAGAACACTATTCATTCGTAAAAACTGCAAAACAATAAAGCCATATGTGTAGCTTGCAAACATGCCCTCAGTCTCCAAATGTTTCTCACCTTGTCATCTTTATATTCACCAGGTCGAAGCTTTCCAGCCTGTACTCAAAAATTTTTCCATAATATATAAATAGTGTACTACGTTTTTCTGCTCAAAATTATATGTATACAGTATGGGGACACAGACTGGGAGAACGTTTCTATTTGGAGATAACTTATATACCCTGCAATATGGACCTAGGTGTGCATTTCTCCCTTCAATAACCATGCAATATTGCAGTCATAGTATGACTGGCCACCAATGATGTTTCGTTTCTACTAAATAATTAAAGAATGATAATAAAAAATAGTCGACGCTGGTAAGCTAACTATCAGAGAGCAAAAAAGTGCGCGGCAGTTAGGCTTTTCGCAAAAATAATAAAAAAATGTAACCAAAATTCATAACCGTAACTGTTAACCGCTTGTTTTCAATCCATGCATGCTGTTTCTAGTCAAAAAAATAATAAAGGGAGCAGTAGATTATTTAAATAATCATGGAGGCTAAAATCAACAGTAAAAATAATATATTTAAAAAGAACTAGTGGCAAATTATTTTGCAAAAATCAGGGGCCCAAAAATAGCAGGCCAATTAGCATGCACCACCAACAGTATTATTTTTCGGTGTTTAATTGTTTTGCCTGCTATTCAAAAATTCTCACCTTTTTCTCCTCCACAACTTCCCCAGGACGTAGTTTTCTATGCTCCTACCATAGGCATAAAAGTAGAGGGTAAAAAAGAGGATTTCAATAAAAAAAAACTACATGAAAAATAATGGCATCAAAAATCATGATTCACGAGATCAGATGGGACTACAGGATGGATCTAATAGGTGTCTACAAAAAAGGTATTTTAAACTATTGACTACACTACTACTAGATTACCAGCTGATGTCTACATAAACTACAATTTGCACTTACATTTACAAATTCAAAATACATGCTCGCGTGAACCATCTACAACATGAAGACTTCTTTTGAGCCCGAAATATTTACTTTTCGCAACATAGAGGCATTTGCGAAAAATGTACTTCTGAGTGAAAAAAATCCATTGCCTCAATTCTCAACTCTGAATGAGTGAGTTTCTCTTGACCATTGCATGCTATCCTAACTTCAGAGTTGCATGCATGGTTTCTCACACAACTGAATAAGCCAACTTCTGCCCTAACTTTAATCAAGTTCTGCTTTCAAAATGTATTTAGCATGGTAAATTGACAATAATCCTTTTTGAGTAAACATGGATCCTACGCTTTCTAGGCTACACTCCATCAGTTTTTCTGAAGTCATTCAAATCTTGAATTGGATAGGCATGCACGTGGGTATAAAATGCTAGGAAGAAAATTTCTAAAGGTTTGCAACTGTTACCAATAATATCTGAAAAAATGTAAGATACCGGCACGGAGCCAACAGTAAATTTACTTTGGAGGCGTAACCAATGTGGTTTTTCGCATGCCATGTTCAATATCAAAAGCTTTAACAACATGATGCTCACAACCTATACATACGTTTACTTTGTCCCTACGTGGCTACTTCCTCACTTGTTAGCTTATTGCAATCCTCCTAGATCCATTGCACAGATGAGTTAAATCGTTACGTATAATACAATAAATACAGTCTTCCAAACTCTGAAATGTGATGCATGTAGTCCAACGTTAGGTTTCCGTTCGTGAATTTTGTGTCATAGTGCAAACATATTTATCACATTTATATATGTTCATTTGAATTTTAAATAATTATAAGAGTCCATAATTAAATTTTCAGCTTTACCTCATCAGTAATGATGAGCGATGGCCTTCTTCCTTCAGTTTCTGGAGGAGGAATGAGAGATCCGCGACGAGACGAAGGACCACTTCCCGGAGCGAGAGAACCTTTACGGCTACCAGTTGAAATCTCAACTTTAGGAGGCTCAACAATGGATGGTCTACCTCCTTGGGCTCCCTAAGTTATTGTAATACAGTCATTTAGATGTTGCCCAGGTCAAAAATTCAAGCATTCAAACGTGTCCTATAAATTAAAGCGGCTTTATTTTCATGAAAAGTCAGTAAAAGCGTTTGGTTGACGACACTTTATCCTTACTATGCCTTTCTTCCGTTCCCATTGTGGATGCTCAATGCATGAGACCGTTCAGTATATTGTATGTATATATATAGGCCTTTGTCTTTCCATACGTTAAAAAAAGAAACGACAATAAACAAATTTGGCGGCTTGCAACACGCGTATCACCGTAATACTTCCGTGCACAAGCATTAAGAAATGCTAATTAGCTACTTACTGCACATCGTTATTTCTTTCTTTCACTAATGAGTGATAATTTGAGAATGTTCAATTAAATATTTAGCCATATAGATAAGTGATGATCGCAGCTATACCTTGCAATTTCGACTAAATGATAAAATAGTTAGATGAACTGAGCGGTGATTACTTCAAATCCAAGCTGAAAATTAAAATTTTTTATGTTGATTACAAATATTTTAATCTAAAACTTAAACGGAAAAACTCATCGATCGTGGCTAAAATGCCTTTCCCTTAAAATTTCAATAAAGAATGAAAGGCAGCCTTTGGAAAGTAACTACAGGTTAAAAATTGAACGAAAAGAAGCAATTGAATGCACAAGGGTAATGATGCCCACAGTAAAAATTGCAGTTAGAACATACCGAGTAAGAGCTGAAGTAAATAAAGTTTCACCAGAACATAAAATCCAAGCCAACAAAAACAAAGTGTAGGTTAATTAGGCCATTATGGTATGACAGACAGAGGATAAATGGAATGACGAGGGTCATATGGTTCTCATACATGAGCCACTGTTATGGATTTCATGAGGCAACCCATTTTGAGGCCCATGGTGAGAATAGACACCCATATATACGAAATACACGTTTCACAATCCGTACAATAGTATAGTGCATTCGTTCATTGCACGAAGATTTTGGTATTGATAGTTTTTGGTGGGGCCAGCACCAGTGAACAGTCGGTTAGTATAGTTTGTATAGCCAAAGATTACCCAGCAAAGTTTCATGACTTCAAATCTTGAACTATGCAAAAATAGTTAAGACGCGATTGAGATTTTCCTCATGTTCCGATGCTATATAGACAAGCGGTTCTACAAACTACAAACATCGCAAATTTTTAGAGCCCACCAATAGTCAGTAAATGTGTGTTTGTATGTACTAAAGTACTGGTTGCAAAGGATGATAGCTTACTGAAAAAAAAGCGATGAGGAAAATAGGACAGCAGAACGGTTTGTCATTGGCATCTATATACCAAGAAGTCAGTAAGAGCGCCTTTAGCCAACTAGTAATGAATAAGATGTACACACACATGACCTCCTTAGAAAAGGGCTTTTATCTGCGCCCGAATCTTAAGTTCTATATAACATATATAGCATCTTTGTACACAATGTATCTTGCATTTTTCTTTCCTTCTGACTGTTCTGACTAATAACGTAATATTTCAAAACTGTTTCCCTATTAAATCCAGCCTGCTTATTCTGGTGAGACGAATAATATGTTGCTCAGGAAATACAAAAAAATGAAGTGCCAAAAAAGATACGAAACTACTTAGGTGGAAAAAACCAATCTGATAAAATTAACAAAGGGTACACTAAGGATGACAATAAAGAACTATAAATTATTTTCGCCCCAGTGTGTACATAATGCACCAGCAAATGCAGTGAAGAAATACAAATTCTGTAAACAAATTAAAAAGAAATTCAAGCAACTTTCTTCCGTGTCTTTTCATTAATTCTAACCATGGAGGAATCAAGGACAAATGACAATCAATGAACGTTAAAAAAGGAACGACAAAGAACATGACTATTTTGCCATAGGACAACATGTCAGTTTAACTATGGGTTCCATTACACGTATTGTAAGCTAAGCTACCCAGAATAGTGCGCGCACAGACATGGTTTACGGTATCTTAATAGTTAGAAATCTATGCACTTCAGCCTTACTAAAAATGCATGTTCCTTCACAAGCAAAAGTACGGGAAGACTGTATCATCAACATAATATCCCAATCAGATATATAACAAGACATGTCGCCTTTCTTTCAAAAATAACTCAATATATGATCGACAATATGCGAGTGTGCCCACACACTCATAGCATTACACACACCCAGTACCTGTTTTCTGAAAGTAGGAGCTTCTATTTTAGGTGCCTCTGGTTTCTTCCCGGAACCGGCTCTGGCAGGTAATTTCTACAGAGATAGATGATTGTGTCACAAATGAGGAAGACTCAGAAAAACATCCTCGTTAAATAGTGGAATCCTCGAAACACGGAGCATAATGGAGGGAACAATCACTTACGAACGCCATATCAACTGATGATGAGCAATCAACTACTGTGAGATGCTGCTATACTATCTGCATACGAGAAGGAATGATTCACATGGAATCAATTGTGGAACAGCAGCTATCTTAACAGCATGATGAAATTAATAGTAGCAGAAAGACTTTTGCAAATACACAGTGACTGGTTGGTAAGGTCTCTCAATATTCTTAACATAAAAAAGAGAGACCGACCGGATGTTTACACTTTTACACCGTAAAAAACGTACATGTGAACTTTATAAGAATGTATACTTGCTTATAGTGTATGGTTCATAATTTTGCAACAGACAAAAATGTGGTGCGCAAAAATTTCGTATGCACACAATTTACCTCACTTCCACATTATGTACACAGAACCATTCCATTAAAAAAAATTCTACACTTTTTGAAACAGGTGCCGGGCATACGTATTAAATGCAAAATTAACAATGCACTGATGATACAGGGAACCTTCTGACACAAAGCGTTAAGAATTGAGCAATTGAGCTTGAGACTCTATAGGAACTTTCCAACACACATTTGCACATACAAGCTTGATATTAACACAATGGTCACTGTGACCGAAGTGCAAGAATGACGACCGATGAATGAACACAAAACGATATGGAATTTCTATTGAAACGAGCTCAGAAACCACCTAATTTTTTTGAAAATTTGGGCATAGCTTTCTGAGCACACAAGAAGCTCGCAGGTGCGTTCAGACACTAACAAATGCTTGAACAAACAAAAAAGCTACTCATCCTTGAAAGATCTAATTAACAAGTCAATGCAGTCTTTATAGAACGACTACATCCTCATTTCGTACACATTTCCACTAATACGCAAACGAATCTTCCGCTGAATAAGCACAAGTTGCACCAAATTTAATTATTAGCTCACATTGACACGAATTAATTGATCGCATTGCCAGTTACGCAAGCATCTAAAGACAATAGTAAAGAAACACTCACACTGTTTCTTCAGCTACGTCTGAACTACTACTGATAATTTCTCAAACGGATTTTTTTTTCTCTAAAACTGCTGACTTGTACTAGTTTTTGTAGAAGTTAATAAAAGCATGCACACATCTCCCATATAATAGCAAGCTTAGGAGGACAAGTATTTTAAAGTTATTGCTACTACAGATTTCTAAGCGGTGTAACCAAGCTTTAAAGACAAATACTATCCCCATAGCCAAACTGCACTATACAACATGGGATGGCACAAGAGAGAGAAAATATCTTTTTTGCGAATGTCTAGGAATAACTTTGCGTGCTCTCGTGTTCTTAAGCACAGCGGGATACACAGAAAAAGTCAAATTATTAGAGAAGTTATGCCCACAACGCGATAGAAAACTGAGCCAGCCAAATCACAAAGAAGGATTTACCACACTTTCTTTTCTAATGATACTATACTAGCTGAATTTTATTGGAATACTTCACTTGATATGCATGCGACTGCAACTGCTCATTTATTGTCCTGTAGTTTAGTTGTGATCAGCTCATTTTTCTCCACAAGTCACGCTCGCCGCATTGTGGGAACTTCGCGTGTAATTACAACAGTGATACATAAGTTTGATTTTAAATACTGCTTTCTTTAGTAGTATTATACCCGATCATCGTATATATTGAGATTGAGACAATTTAACCCACACTTACACTATAGAAACGGCGTAGGACGTCGTTATACATATCATTTCACATAGGAGTAATAGGAGCAAGTTGCTCTGGCTAATCTGATGCTTGCAGAGTTAACATGAGACATTTTTGAGGCTGACGTGAGAATTGGATGCTTACAATAGTTTTGCAGTCTAAATATGTTAATGCAGAAAATACTTTTGCTCAACATAGATCACCTAACAAAACTAGCTGTTACTACTACTAATTTGTTGGCATTATCAGCATTACTGAGCTCATGTGCCGTTCGGGAATTTAGTACCAGTGTCATAATATGTTAATGTTGTCATACATCATTGACACTGACTGAATGAGATGATAATGGGGGCGGTGGGTGTGGTGGTGCACATAAAGTATAAGAAGGTGAAATTAGCACGTTTTAAATTCTGCATCGCTAAAAACATCGTTCAACATTTTTTTGAACAGATCGACCCTTGTTTCCATGTTTATAAAAGATGACTAAAATACATTTCGACTGGCTTTCATAAGCCAAGATTTAATTTTCCAACCAGAGTGTAAAAAATATTTTGTAGTGATTGCATACACAGTCACAAATCAACATAGAAAGAGATTGAACGTTGGAAGTCATAATTAAAAGGATTCTATACTTTTAAAGCCGTAAGGAATATCGGATCATGCTACGGACCATAGTAAAAAAAAGCGCAAAGGTGAAAAAAAAAAATTCTAAAGAACGAGGCCAAACCACTCAAGCCACTCAGTCAGTATTTTTAATGAACACGTAAGACAAAGACATATCTTATGTGTCGTATTCTTAAAAACAAAACCTATTTATGACCACAAGATGTGAATGATGGAATAATTGAACGATATGAATTCCCCCTCTAACTTTCCTCCAAGACAGTCCCAGTTCCGGGTTTTTGCTCCCAATTCTGTTTAATTTTTGGGGTTCTATTCGGCCCTTTCTTCATTTTAATTACCTTGTTTGCTTAATTTATTCTTCGTCTAACTAAATTTGTATGAACTGAGAATTCCTCTGTATGTAGTTTCGCAGTCATGAAAACAAATATTAATGCGATTTTAGATGCTTTTGAAGAGAAAGTGAACTGCCCATATTCTGCAGAGACTCACACAGGCAAGGGTCTCAGGTGTCACATAACCCGTATACACCCTGAAATAAATTTACCCTGAATTCATTAGGAGTATTAAGCAGTAAGAGGCCGCTCGCAATAAGAAAAGAATTGAAAAATTCTCTCCGCTTTTTCACTACTCAGGGTAAACCACAGAACCTCAACACTCCGACCTCGGACAGGTATGGTAGCACGGTTGAACTGTCTTTATCGGCTTATTTAGCCTGCGTTCACAGCGTTACATATTTGGTCTCTTTGATTACACTAAGCATAAAATTATAAGTTCTTCTAGCAACGCTTTAAAACATAGGAATGACAATTTTGGGGTTTTGAGCCCAGCTCAGCCCCGGGCCCAGCAGCATTGCTACGTGGAAACGCCGCCAGTATAACAAACCATCCAAAATCTCCTGGTTTGGGTTAATTTTATTCCTTTTTATTCACATAAATATAGCCGTCCTTACTACTATCATCATTAAACCCTCTTATTAATAACTTTTACCCAACTATTTGATAACGTACGGCTGCTAGGATTTCATAGCGCGGGCCTGAATAAACCTAGCTAAACAGTCCTCTCAAATGACAAGGAGAGAGAGCGAGACGACACAATGGAAAAAGTCCAAACAGTTCTCAGTACGTTTGTGGTGAAAAAATTGGATTGCAGTACGTTATGTTGTCAAATTTTCTCTTTTGTCAATCGCTGTTTGTTAATGAGATATTACAAGCTATCTGTTAGCTTCTTAGCTTTTCTATTTTTCCCAAAAGTGAATAAACGAATATAATAGACGATTGAATATCGGAACACAAAATAATGAATGTTAAGTGTGTTGGTGCTGCAGGTTCAGACAGCGTTCTACACTATTTACTTGATATTTACGTGAACTAAATGTGTGACCAGATCTTGGCTACATTTTAATGCATGTGGCTGCAGTTATACTATGGCGTATATAGTTCAAGTTATTTTTCATGTTCAAGTCGGAACCCCTTTTCAATGAGTTGACACAGTTTAGTCAGTCACTACTCTGTATGATTCACGAGATGGGAGAGATGAGAGCTGCCTTTTTTCGTCACAAGCGAATCATATTTTTGTCTCAACGTTTCATATGAACTATGTATGTAATGCATACATATTTATATGCATACAGGAAAAACATTTTTCTTCCTTCTTGAAGTTACAGGGGTGTGCGAATGCTGCGAAGGTCGCCCCTGATTCTATTTCTGAATTCATTCCGTTTTCTCGAGAGTTATTTTCTACTCTCCCATTCTACACGATGGTATCAATCCTTTTGCTTACTTATCTCTAGTTGATTATGCACAAGTAAAGATGCTTTTTAGTACGGCCTTGCATCTTGAAACAATAATACATATTACTGACTACCTGCATTCGCACAAGATACAAACGGATTGCATGACTAATGCTGCTATCTTAATCATTTTATGCAAAAAACAGCCTGTTTCCATTGTTGCCAAATTATTTTGACCAAAAAGACAGCGATCAAAATGAAGTGCCGAAATGAGTCTAAAAGCTATTAGTGTAGAATATAATTGACTGCCCTAAACATGATTAAATTTAACGCAATACATTAAATATGATAAAGCAAAGCAAAAATGTTTCATCAGAAAAGTCATTTCCTGAAAAATATATGGTTAAAACATAAATTACCTTTTCTTCAGCTGTTTTCTTTGCCGGCGTTTTCTGTGTAAAATTAAAAAGACATAACTCATTACTCATCATCATCAAAGGAAGACTATAAGAATGTATGTTTGGTGCTCGACCAAAAAACGAAATAAATAAACTGAAAATAAATGGAACTAAATGTTAGAAAACCCTACTAAACTATCCTAACAAGATTTAGATTGAAAGGCAATTATGTTGCTAAAGGTAATGTTACTTTGAGTAGTCACATAATCAGCACCTTTTAAATTTTAGTGTGCTCGTAGGAAAGTACAAGTAAGTGCATGGTTTTAGCATATCTAAATCGTTTATAGCATTTGTGGAGTTCTTTAAGTGATGAATTTGAAAAAGAGAAAACATATTTTTTTAACTCTTTTCTATTCCACAAATAAATATGCATGAATATAAGTATATCAACCGTTTCGTCATACTTGAAGTGTCTTGAAAGCTACATAGACAAAGTTGGAACCTACTGACTTAAGTTCTCCTCCACTTAAAGAGAATCTTACAAGTTCGAAACGAGAGCTGATGATTTCTGACAGAATCATGGTTCCCGTGAAATTTTTTGATTCCATTCCAACTTTGCTTGTTACAAAAACATTCATGTTTCAAGCCCTAGCTTTCAAGTACAAGAGGTTTGAACGACACACATATTCATGCATACCATTTTCAACGAAGCAAGTCATCTTCACCAATAAAATTCTAACTTTACTTAGATTCTGTAAATTGAGAAAAATGTCGCTTCTCGCACACCATCTCCAATATATTGCACATAGCTTCGTGGATAAGGAGTTTATTTCGGTCGGAGACGGTGGAGTGGGCCAAATCTAAACTCGGAGTTCCCACTGTCCTACAATAATCTCGTTTACCTACTCGCACTAAAGAAAAAGCTTTCACTGCGATATACAACATACTAGTGGATATTTTTAGCATTCAACAAGTGTTAATGAACTTATAAGTGTTTAAGAATGTCAATCTGTGTATCTTTCTTCATATACACACTGAAATGGCTGTGAGTTAAACGCTCTATTTCGCACTTTGATATAAAAAAGTTATACCGAGTAAAAACGGAAACACTACATAATAAAGATGGTGCTAAGAAATGCAGTAAATGACATATTCAAAATAGCGAACGATATACACTGTTCTCACCCTACCATGTAATTTGTTCATTAAAAACTAATTTGCTAACATGACTTGCCAAAAAATTAAAAATGGATTTAAATGAAGGGAAATGGATCTTCTTATTATGTATCCAATAAGCACGAATTATAAAAAGAATCACGAATAGCATGAGCTTGAACTTGAAGTTTTGAGTTATATGTTCGTAACAATCCCAGCCATCGCAGCGGCATATAGTAAAGAAAAGTGATTGTGAAGTGTGAGTGTGATATTAATTGTCAATTTTTCCGCTAGGTAGAAAATAATAAAACAATTTTCCATATAGAAGTAATTAGTATTTACATAAAATTTGCTACAGCTAAAAATACATCAAGGGCCAGAAAGTGAGCAAAGCTATAAAAAGTCTTCAATATAAACAAAAGAGTTATATAATCATACAAATGAAATGAAAAATAAACGAACTTGGTTAAATGAGCAATGAGCAGAAAAGAGTGTAATGTAGAAAATTATTTAACAAATGTGAAGTGTGTGTTTGTACTGATTCATGTTGCTCTTGTAATTTGACTTCAGGTACTGTTCTTATGTTTTCAACAGTACTGTCACTGTCTTCGTCCTCTTCATCTTCCATCTGTTCAGCAGCGGACACTTTCTCCATTTTCATAGTATCCTCGGGAAACTAATGTGTTTTAAGTTTAATTTATCATTTACATGTTCTTGTCATGTACCTAATCAGAGTTAAAAACCCCCTTATCCTTGAATAATCATATTATTGTTGAAAATGATAGCAAATCTTATATTTCCTCCATCAGCTGAATGACCGGACATTGTACTAGCATTCATGATCATTTTTATGCCTAATACGATTACAAACGTCGCAAATATAGTATATTACAGATATAACAAATAGTCACAACGTAAACTCAAAAAACCAAAATAGTTGAAAATCTTAAGTTCTCAATATAGGGCGCGCGGAGTGAACTCAACTCACTCTCGCAGTCAGAGACACAGGTTGGTATCTCACAAATACAGATTACAAAAAATCACTGTCGGACAATCGAAAGTGCATTATAAGTATTTGAATCAAAGGGGTGGGGAAGAATGACAAAAGAGTTTGCGTAGTAATAGAATATTCAAGCAAGAAAACTGGACTCTCCATGTGGTCTTTTTTCGTCAAATAGATAGTGAGGCTGTGGGTATGTTTATTAATCAATCAGCTAGAATAAAACTTACGGTTTTTTGTTTTGGAGGCTCGATTTCTTTTTCTTCAGTTTTTGGCTTTGAATCCTTACGCTTCATTTTTAAATCCGTATCCATCGTTCTTTCTGGTTTAGGTTCTTGGGGTGGCTCATCTGGTAACGCTTCCGGTGAAACAAACATGGCGTTTGAAGATTCAGCTGCAGCTGTCTCTTTCACTGATTTCTAATTTCACCATATAAACTCACAATGATACATACGAAATCTTGTTTAACAGCAGGGTGGAAAATAAAGTACGCAAACGCATTATAAATCCAAACCGAAAAAAAACAAATGAGTAAAGTATAGTTCAGGCATTCTCAGCTAATAGGCGCCTGGCCATCTATATTGCACAAATAGAACTAGGAAAGCTCCGGATGGCATAGAATTATTCAAGCGGTAAATGAGAAAAATCGAATTGACATTTTATTTTTGCTATTCTTCAACGTCGTTCACAATCTTCACAAGCTTTACATACGGACGAATGCATGAAATCAAGGCTATCAAGGGGAAAAATTTGGCACAGAAGAAACTGAGCGCGAATAATTGC
>Ga0210040_10000478_pt1 | contig 67316 bp, 61 predicted proteins | sample CryGeyCG12114_NA_FD_185462 | JGI IMG/M metagenome (GOLD analysis project Ga0210040, IMG submission 185462) | Groundwater microbial communities from aquifer - Crystal Geyser CG19_WC_8/21/14_NA (SPAdes) (version 2) | ecosystem: Environmental > Aquatic > Deep subsurface > Groundwater | place: USA...
ACTTGCGTATTTCTTTTGCTTTGCCTTATTATCAGCAAGGTAATATTCAATATCAGTATCTACTGGAAGGTTATACCCGACAATGGTCGGACTGGAGCAATGATACGCAGAAAGATTTTACCAATTTGCCCTTTGGCGATTATCAGTTCCGGGTAAGGGCCCAGGTTAATGGAAAAATTATGCCGGACGAAGCCGCTTTTACTTTTACTATCTTGCCGCCCTGGTATTGGAGCAAATGGGCTTATGTTGGATATGTGATTTTGTTGCTGGCTTTAGCTTTTTTGTTCCGGTATTTATACCAACTTAAACTAGAAAGAGATAAAAAGCAGATTGCAGAAAAATTAGAGCGGGAGAAACAAGCGTTTTTGCGCCAGGAAGCATTTGCCAACGAACAAGAAATTATCCGGCTCAAAAACGAACAATTACAAGCCGACTTAGCCAGTAAAAGCCGCGAGTTGGCAAACTCTGCTCTTAATATAGTTTATAAAAACGAATTGCTGCAGAACATTGAGGCTGAAATGAAACAATTGAAAGATGCCATGGGTAAGAAGCTGCCCGAAGATTACTTGCGAAAAATTCAGCACACCATAAACGAAGGCAAAACCGATGAGCGGGATTGGAACCTATTCGAAAAAAGCTTTAACGAAGCCCACGAAAACTATTTTAAAAAATTAAAAGCCAATCATCCGGAACTTACCCCCAACGATCTTAAATTGTGTGCTTACCTGCGCATGAACATGAGCAGTAAAGAAATTGCCTCGCTGCTAAATATAACCGTTAGGGGAGTTGAAATCCGTCGCTATCGGCTGCGCAAGAAGCTTAACTTAGAGCATGACAAGAATTTAGTAGAATTTTTATTGGAAGTTTAGTACTACAATTTACTTCCGGTACTACATCATTACCTCTCATACCTCTTTTTATTGCCTTGCAAAGACTTTTATATAATGATAAATTTTTATCATATCCCAAATACTGTTGTAAGATTTTTATCTATTATTATAATCTAATAACGAAAGGAAAATTCTTTTACTAAGGAGCTTGATGATGTAGCGATGTAGAATGATTTTATTCGGTTGCTTACTTTTAAAGGTGAATATTTGACCCTCTAATAGAGCGTAAATAAAGCTTTACTGTTTGTGATGCTTTGTTTATCCTGATATTGAAATCATTCTAAATTAATCTTTATGAAAAACAAACTCTTACTACTTTTTTGCCTCTTTACAGTAAACCTGCTTTATGCGCAGGAGGCAACTACCATTAGCGGTACCGTTACGGATGCAAATAGCGGCGAGCCGCTGATTGGCGTAAGTATTTTGGTAAAAGGTACTACTACCGGAACCGCCACCGATGTTTCTGGTCAGTACCAATTATCGGCACCCGCCAACGGCACCCTGGTTTTTACTTATATAGGCTATACTACTTTGGAGCAGCCCGTTAATAGCCAGAATACTATTAATGTATCTTTGGCAGCAAGCGCTTCTGCTCTGAATGAAGTGGTGGTAATTGGTTATGGTACGGCCTCCCGCCGCGACCTGACCGGATCGATTGCTACCGTAAAAGGTACTGAAGTAGCTGACCGGCCGTCGGCCAACCCGATTGCCTCTATTCAGGGAAAAGTGGCCGGGGTGCAGATTGTTAACAACGGGCGACCTGGTGCTACTCCGGATGTCCGGATCCGGGGTACCAATACCATTGGCAATGTGCAGCCTTTATATGTAGTAGATGGTATCTTAAATGATAATATCAACTTCGTAAACCCCGCGGATATTGAGTCCATGGAAATACTGAAAGATCCTTCTTCCTTAGCTATTTTCGGGGTAAGAGGTGCCAATGGGGTAATAGTCGTTACCACTCGAAGAGCTAAAACCGGCCAGATGCAGATTAATTTTAACTCCACAGTTGGGGTGAAAAATGTTGTGAACCGTATTGCGTTAACCGATGCCGCGCAATTCCGGGAGCTTTATGATGAGCAGTTAGTGAACCAGGGCAATACGCCTTATGACTATACCAATTGGCAAGGCAATACCGATTGGCAGGACCAGATTTTTCAGAAAGGCATGTTAAACTACAATAACCTAAGCCTGGCTAGCTCTACCGAAAAAAACCGCTTTTACATGGGGATGGGTTATACTACCGAAGAAGGAATTATAAAGTACGAGAAATACCAGAAAATAACGGTGAACCTGAACGATGAGTTACAGGTTTCCAAAGCCCTGAAATTTGGTTTTACGTTTAACGGCTACCGGGCTAAACTGCCCCAGGAAAGAAGTGTAGGCGGAGCATTGCTGGCAGCACCTATTGCCGAACCTTATAATAACGAATGGGGCATGTACGGTACCTTGCCTAATTTTCAAAGAGCCCAGGTCTGGAATCCTTTGGTAGATATTGAGCTTAGAAAGAATACCGCCATTAACTATGAATACCGGGCGGTAGGTAGCATTTTCGGGGAAGTTAATTTCCTGAAGAATTTTACTTTCCGGACTGCTTTGTTTGCCGATTACGGATTTAACCAGGGCCGCAGTTACAGTCCGATTATTACCGTTTACAATCCGGAAATCGTAAATGCCGATCCTATTGATTCGCTGGTACGTATTTCATCCGTATCTCAGAATCAGAATATATACACCAAAATTCAAAGTGATTACCTGTTAACCTATAAAAAAGCCTTTGGTGATCATAACCTCACTGCACTGGCCGGTATTACGTCTTACTACAATTCTTTTGAAGGCGTTAGTTCTGGGCGGACCCAAGGTAGTGGCGATCCTATTCCTAATGATCCGCGGTTTTGGTATACCCAAATCGGTGATGTATCCAGCACCACGGGTAGCGGCAATGCCTGGGACCGGGCAACTCTTTCGTTCCTGTTCCGAACGCTGTATAATTTCAAAAACAAATATTTACTCAACGCGTCTTTCCGGCGCGACGGTTCTTCGGCTTTTCCTAAAAACGGTGGCCGCTGGCAAAACTTCGGAGCAGTAGGTGCTGGTTGGGTTATGAGCGAAGAAGATTTTATGCGTGGACAAACGTTTTTGGATTATCTGAAATTTAAAGGCTCCTGGGGGGTGCTGGGCAATCAGAATACCGGCGAAGACTACCGTTATCCTTTTTATCCAACCCTCTCCAGTGCTAATTCCGGGGTGTTTGGCAACAACATCGTTCCGGCCCTAGAACCTGAGTATCTTCCTGATCCTAATCTGCACTGGGAAACTGTACGTTCCTGGGAAGTTGGAGCCGAGTTAGCCACGTTAAATAACCGCTTAAGCGCTGAACTTACTTATTATAATAAGTTAACGAAAGATATCTTAACTACAGTGCCCGGCATTGCCGGTACGCGGCCCGGTTTAGGTAACCTGGGCGAAGTATCCAATAAAGGTTTAGAATTATCGGCTACCTGGAATGATAACATCGGAAACGACTGGTCTTATTCTATCAGTGGTAATTTTACTACTATTAAAAATGAAGTGCTTTCTTTGGTTAACTCCGGCTACCGCATTGTGCAGGATCCTTCCCGCACCGAAGCCGGCTACCCCATTGGCTATTTCTACGGTTACACGGCCAACGGTATTTATCAAACCAACGAAGAAATCCGGTTATCGCCGGTTAACACCTTAAACGAAGTAAAACCCGGCGATATCAAGTTTAAAGATATTAACGGTGATAACGTAATCGATGAAAACGACCGGTCAATGATCGGTAATCCAACTCCGGATTTTACTTACGGTGCTTCTTTAAATGTGAAATACAAAGGCTTTGATTTTAACACCGATTTGATGGGCGTGTACGGCAACGAGATATTCCGCAATTTCGGACGGGGTACATTTGCCCAGTTTAATTATCCAACCTACCGCCTGGATCGTTGGCATGGAGTAGGAACCTCTAACTGGGAGCCAATTTTAAGCACCGGCCGGGCCAATAATTACCTTATTTCATCTTATTACATCGAAGATGGTTCTTTCTTCCGGATCCGTAACATTCAACTGGGCTACAATTTTAATCCGGAGCTGCTTAGTAGCATTCGCGTGAAATCTTTGCGCTTATATGTGAATGCCCAAAATGCGGTTACTTTTAAACGAAACACCGGTTATACGCCCGAAATTGGTGGCAGCGCTACTTCTTTTGGGGTAGATAATGGTTCTTACCCGGTTCCGGCCATTTATACGGTAGGTGTAAACGTTAATTTCTAGTAAAGAAAAAGAACAGATTTATGAAAAATATATTTAATATAAAACCGCGGGTATTACTAACCGCACTCACTTTTTCCCTGGCTTTATCAAGTTGCGATGATTTTTTGGAACGCAAGCCTTTGGGGCAATATACTACTGAAGATTTAACCAGTGGCTCCTTCGAAAGCCAGGTATTTGCGGCCTACGCAGGCCTGCGTCATAGTGGCATCAGCGGCTTACCCTATATTGCCATTCACAATATCCGTTCCGACGATGCTGATAAAGGCAGTTCGGTGAGCGATGGCATTGATGCGGAAAATATTTTTGATAATTTTCAATATACCAAAGATTTCTGGCTGATTAATAACTACTGGACCGGGCATTATAACCTGATTTCCCTGTCGAATAATGTTATTACAGCGGTAGAGGAATTAAATAACCCGGATCAGGCCACTTTGGTAAACCGCGCAGAAGCTAAGTTTTTGCGGGCGTACGCTTATTTTAACCTGGTGCGTACTTTTGGCGAAGTACCCAAAATTGATTTTCGGGTAACCGAACAAGCCCAGGCCAATGTGCCGAAAGCATCCGTAAATGATATTTATGCTTTAATCGATGCCGACCTGCAGGAAGCTGCCGCTGTGTTGCCTATTTCCTGGGATGTCCGCTTTCCCGGTCGCTTAACCCAGAGTGCTGCCAAAGCTTTACAGGCTAAAACTTTCTTGTACCGCCAAAACTGGGGTGCCGCTTTAGCCGCAGCGCAATCGGTAATTGGTAACACGACCAGCCTGAGTACGCCTTACGACCAGATTTTTACCGAAGCAGGAGAAAACTCACCCGAATCTATCTTTGAAATTCAGGCGGTATATACCCAGACTTTAACCAACCTGGGCGTAGAATACGCCCAGGTGCAAGGAGTAAGAGGAGCTGGGGCCTGGGATTTAGGCTGGGGCTGGAACACTCCCAATGAATCGTTGGCTTCGGCTTTTGAAACCGGCGATCCGCGTAAGGATGTTACTTTGCTGTATTCCGGTCAGGTAAATGCACCTTATAACGAAAGTGTACCGCCGGCTACGGCCGTTGTGCCGCGGCCTTACTGGAACAAAAAAGTGTATACCAATCCTTCCGTTCGCGCGGCCACTAACAGCCGTTTTGGGCAATGGTTAAATGTGCGCGTACTGCGTTACGGCGATGTAGTATTAATGGCCGCTGAAGCCGCTAATGAGTTAGGCCAAACGCAAGATGTACTTAAGTACCTGGAAATGGTCAGATCCCGGGCCCGGGGTGGTAATGCGGCCATCTTACCGCCCGTAACTACCACCAATAAAGCCGAATTGCAGGAAGCCATTCGCCACGAAAGAAGGGTAGAGTTAGGCATGGAAAACGAGCGCTTCTTTGATTTAGTAAGATGGGGCATAGCCGAGCAGGTGTTTCAGGCCGCGGGCAAAACCGGCTATCAGGCCCGTAACCGTTACTTGCCTATTCCGCAACCGGAAATTGACAGATCTGCCGGGGTGTTGGTGCAAAATCCGGAATATTAATTATTCCCTTAAATAATAGTTTAGAACGATTAGAAAATCATTTATATGAAGAATAATAGTGTTTATTTAATCCTGGCGCTTTTCTGTAGTGCTTTAATGGGAGGTGGGAGTTTAACTTCCTGTCAGAAGATGGAAAGGCCCGAACTGATTATTATTCCGGATGATACTGCCCGGTTGAATGGCCCTTTACAACGTTTTTTTGCTTTTGAAAACAGCACAATAGATAGCATTCACGATGTAAAAGGCACCGCAACCGGTGTTACGTATGTGGATGGCGTGCGGAATAAAGCTTATCAAGGATCAGCTACCGGCCAGATTGAATATGCTTCGGCGGGTAAACTGGCGGAAATGGAAAGCTTTACGGTGGCATTCTGGATGAACGCCGAAAAACACACCGGTGGCGCCCAAAGTATTTTTATGTTGTCTAATACCGAGGACTTCTGGGGCAACTTGTTTATGACGGTGGAAGGAAACGACAGCCCAACGGATAACTCTATGTTGGCTAAATTTAATTTCGCTGGTCAGTGGATAGAGTTTAACGGCAACAATGGTCTGGACCGTTTACCCGACATGTACGGCAAGTGGCATCATTTGGCTTTTTCTTACGATGGCAATACTTCCCAATTTGCGGCTTATCTGGATGGTACCAAACTAAACCTGCCGGCCAGCGCTACCGACCGTAAGAACGGTTCCGCTCCATTAGGTCCGCTGCAATTTCAAAATGTATCCAAATTTGTGATTGGCGGTTATCAGCAACACGTAGGCATCAAGGCTCCGGCAGATACCTGGATGCTGCATTACACGGGTATGCTGGATCAGTTCCGGGTTTATACCAAAGCCCTGAACAATAATGAAATCAATACTTTATACACCGGTAAAAAATAAAGTTGCCGGGCTTTTAATTAAATAAAAAAGGGAATACCTGTTCAATTTCAGAACAGCCCTTTTTTATTTAAATATGACCGGAAAATCTTATCTGGAGGCTATTTCTTTCTTTAACACGATGATCAATAAAATCATAATAAGTTTAATGTGTTTTGCAGGCATATTTTTTTATTCCTGTAAAAAAGAAGCAAGTACTCCGGTTCCGGTTTCTTCATTTAATTACACCGCAGTTACTGTAAACGGAATCAACAGTGGCTTTACCTATAATAATGTAAACCTGAGTCCGGTTTTAAAATTTACTTTTTCCGAAGCCGTAGATAAAAATTCTGTTGCGAACAGTTTTTCCTTTAAAGATAATGCCGGTGCTGCTGTGTCATTTCAGGCTGGGTACGAAGATAATAACCAGACCGTAGTGATTCAGCCGGTGAATCCGCTACCGGCTTTTTCTAAATTTACGGTTAATGTTACCAATGCCTTATTAGCCGAATCGCAGGCGAAGCTGAAAACACCGCTGAGCATTACGCTGCAAACCGGGGTAGATGATACCGACAAACTTCCCCGCATTTCGGATGAAGCGTTATTAACTTTAGTGCAGCAGCAAACCTTTAAATATTTCTGGGATTTTGGCCATCCCGTGAGTGGCCTGGCCCGGGAGCGGGATACATCGGGCGATGTGGTTACGTCTGGTGGCTCCGGATTCGGCATCATGGCTATTGTAACCGGAGTACACCGTAATTTTATTACCCGGAACGAAGGGCTGGGCCGCATGCAGAAGATAGTGGACTTTCTGAAGAATAAAGCGGATCGCTTTCATGGCGCTTTCCCGCATTGGTTAAATGGCAATACCGGCAAAACGGTTGCTTTCAGTACAAAAGATAACGGCGCCGATTTGGTAGAAACTTCTTTCCTGATGCAAGGTTTGTTAACTGCCCGCCAGTATTTCAATGGTGCCGATCCTGCTGAAATTACCTTACGCAACGATATAAATAATCTTTGGAATGAGGTGGAATGGACCTGGTTCCAGAAAAACAACGAAAACAAATTATACTGGCACTGGAGCCCGGATTATAATTGGGAAATGAATATGCCGGTGCGGGGCTGGAACGAAGCGCTTATCACTTATGTGCTGGCGGCATCTTCTCCCACTTATGCCATTCCAAATACTGCTTACGACCAAGGCTGGGCTGAAAACGGAGCCATCCGAAATGGTAATACTTATTACGGCGTTCAATTACCTTTGGGGCCGGCTAACGGTGGACCGCTGTTTTTTGCCCATTATTCTTTCTTGGGCATCAATCCCAATGGACTGGTGGATGCTTATGCCAATTACCAGGTACAGAACACCGCTCATGCTTTAATTAACTATAATTATTGCCGGACTAATCCCAAAAACTTTTACGGATACAGTGAAGCTTGCTGGGGCTTAACCGCAAGTGATGATGTGAATGGCTATATGGCGCACGAGCCGGATAACGACAACGGCGTTATTTCTCCTACTGCGGCTTTATCGTCATTCCCCTATACGCCTAATGAGTCGATGGCGGCATTACAATTCTTTTATTATAAGCTAGGCGATAAGCTCTGGCAACAATACGGTTTTGTAGACGCATTTTCTTTGCAACAAAACTGGTACGCCACTTCCTTCCTGGCCATCGATCAAGGACCTATTATCATTATGATAGAAAACCACCGGAGCGGTTTGCTTTGGGATTTGTTCATGAGTTGCCCGGAAGTGAAAAGCGGTCTGAAAAACCTGGGCTTCCAAAGCCCACACTTATAAATACTATAAATAGCTATGAAGTTTATTTATCTCTTTAAGCCAAACACCAAACATAATACAAATAAAAGTTGGGCGGTATTATGGAGCTGCTTGTTGGCGTGTGCGCTGGTATCTTGTTATAAATCGGCGGGCAATACTTCGGGTACCGAAACAGCCGAAGTAACTAAAGCCGAAAAACTGAGCGATGAGGCGCTGCTTACTTTGGTACAAAAGCAAACTTTCCAATATTTCTGGGACGGTGCCGAACCCAATTCGGGGCTGGCCCGCGAACGGTATCACGTAGATGGCGATTATCCCCAGAACGATAAGCATATTATTACTTCGGGTGGTGGCGGATTTGGGGTAATGGCCATTTTGGTGGGCATGGAAAGAAAATTTATCTCCCGCGAACAAGGCCGCGCGCGTTTACAAAAAATTATTTCTTTTCTGGAAACAGCCGATCGTTTTCATGGGGCCTGGCCGCACTGGTGGAACGGCGAAACCGGCAAAGTAAAGCCTTTCAGTAAAAAAGACGACGGCGGCGATTTGGTGGAAACTTCTTTTATGGCCCAGGCGCTTTTATGTGTGCGCCAGTATTTGCAAAATGGTAATGCCGAAGATAAACAATTAGCTAACCGCGCCGACCAATTATGGAAAGCCATTGATTTTAACTGGTACCGCAACGGACAAAATGTGTTGTACTGGCATTGGAGTCCAAATTATGCTTGGGAAATGAATTTTGCGGTACGGGGCTATAACGAATGCTTGATTATGTACGTTCTGGCGGCTTCTTCGCCTACGCACGGGGTACCTGCCGAAGTATATCACCAGGGTTGGGCCGATAATGGGAAAATTGTTTCGCCTACCGAAGCATTTGGTTATAAACTGCAACTAAAACATCAGGGCGATCCTAAAAACGGCGGGCCGCTTTTCTGGGCACATTATTCTTATCTGGGTTTAGACCCGCGCGGGCTCAAAGATAAATATGCCGATTATTGGGAGGAAAACAAAAACCAGACCCTTATTAATTACACCTGGTGCGAAAAAAATCCGAAGAAGTTTGTTGGTTACGGACCTGATAATTGGGGCCTGACTGCCAGCTACTCGGTAAAAGGATATTCCGCTCACGGGCCGGATGAGGAACGCGATTTGGGGGTAATTTCCCCTACGGCGGCTCTTTCGTCCATGCCGTATGCGCCGGAGCAGTCCATTCGGGCTATGAAACACTGGTATTACGACCTGAACGACCAGGTTTGGGGAGAATTTGGTTTCTATGATGCTTTCAGCGAAACCGATAACTGGTATCCGAAAAGATATTTAGCCATTGACCAGGGGCCAATTGTGGTAATGATGGAAAATTACCGTAGCGGTTTGCTTTGGAATTTATTTATGAGTTGCCCCGAAATTCAAACCGGCCTGAAGAAACTAGGTTTTCAAAGCCCCCAAATAAAATAGTTCGGATAAAGCTGTCTTCGGAAATAATAGGCAGCTTAATAAATAAAGTTAATTTCTACTATCTGAAATAGCCTGAAAATATATGCCGGAATACTAATACAAAGGAAAATTGATTCAAAATATTCCGGCAATTAATTTTTACAAATTAAAATTGATGAGAAAAATATCCTTATTTCTAATGCTTCTTTGTGGTTTAGGCTGTTCGCAGCAAGTAAACCAACCAGCAAGTAACACTTCTTCTGATACTAAAAGTAATTTTCCGGTTTTAAGCGCAACAAAAGATCCGGAAATGGAGCGGTTTATTAATGATTTGCTGGCGAAGATGACATTAGAGGAGAAAATCGGGCAACTTAATTTACTGGCAGTAGGGTTTGATGTTACCGGGCCGGTAGTAAGTAACAATGTAGATGAAAACATCCGGAAAGGCAATGTGGGCGGGGTGTTTAATACCTTTACGCCCAGCGCCGCCCGCAAATTACAAGAGTTTGCCGTTAATAATACCCGCCTCAAAATTCCATTGTTATTTGGCTACGATGTGGTTCACGGTCACCGCACTATTTTCCCGATTCCGCTGGGTTTGTCTACCAGTTGGGATATGGCCGTAATTGAAAGAAGCGCCCGGATTGCCGCCGAAGAAGCTTCGGCGGACGGACTAAACTGGGTATTTTCGCCAATGGTAGATATTGCCCGCGATGCCCGCTGGGGCCGGATAGCCGAAGGAGCCGGTGAAGATGCCTGGTACGGTTCTCAGGTAGCGAAAGCGATGGTGAAGGGTTATCAGGGCAACGATTTAACCTGGAATAATACCGTAATGGCCTGTTTAAAACATTTTGCGCTTTACGGAGCCGCCGAAGCCGGCCGCGATTATAATACCACTGACATGAGTTTCCAGCGCATGTACAATGAGTACCTGCCGCCTTACAAAGCTGCTGTAGATGCTGGGGTGGGAAGTGTAATGACTTCTTTTAACGAGATAAACGGTATACCGGCATCCGGCAATAAATGGCTGCTGACCGAGCTTTTGCGCCATAACTGGGGCTTTAACGGCTTTGTCGTAACCGATTATACCGCCCTAAACGAAATGGTGCCGCATGGCATGGGAACGGAAGCCGAAGTAGGCGACTTAGCCCTGAAAGCAGGAGTAGACATGGATATGGTAGGCGAAGTATTTCTGAAACACCTGGGCGAGTCGGTGAAAAATGGCAGCGTAACCGAAGTCGAAATAAATACTGCCTGTCGCCGGATTTTGGAAGCTAAGTATAAGCTGGGCTTGTTTCAGGATCCTTTCCGCTATACCGACGAAAAGCGAGCCGCCGCTACCATTATGAAACCGGAATTTATTGCGGCTTCCCGCGATATTGCCCGCCAAAGCATGGTACTTCTGAAAAACAAAAATAACACTTTACCTCTGAAACAATCCGGTTCCATTGCGTTAATCGGTCCGCTGGCAAACCGGCAACGCGACATGATCGGCAATTGGAGCGCCGCCGGCGATTGGCAACAAGCAATTTCGTTGCAACAAGGTATCCGCAATGTAGTGGGCAGCAAAGTAAAAATAAATTATGCCCAGGGTGTTAATATTACCGACGATGAGCAACTGATAAAACGGTTAAATGCCCACGGCGGCAACTTAGATATTAATAACCGTTCTGCCGAAACCATGATACAGGAAGCGGTACGGGTAGCACGTACTTCCGATGTAATAGTAGCCGTTGTTGGCGAATCGCAGGGCATGACCGGGGAAGCCGCCAGCCGGGCCGAGATTACCTTGCCCGGGCAACAACTGGACTTACTGAAAGCCTTAAAGAAAACCGGTAAACCCTTGGTTATTGTACTAATGAATGGCCGGCCGCTAGCCCTGAAATGGGAAGATGAAAACGCTGATGCCATGCTGGAAACCTGGTTTGCGGGTACACAAGCGGGCAATGCCATTGCTGATGTTTTGTTCGGAAATTATAATCCTGCCGGTAAACTTACCACTACCTTCCCGCAGGTAGTTGGGCAGGTGCCGCTTTTTTATAACCACAAAAATACCGGCCGGCCCTTTAACGGCGAGTTACTGGATAAGTACAAATCACGCTACCTTGATGTAACGAATGAGCCACTTTATCCTTTTGGCTTTGGCTTAAGCTATACAACCTTTGGTTATACTAAACCGCAACTAAGCACCACTAATATTAAAGCCGGCGAGTCATTGCAGGTAAAGGTAGACGTGCGCAATACCGGAAATTACGAGGGGGAAGAAGTAGTGCAGTTGTACCTGCAGGATGTGGTGGGTTCCATTACCCGGCCGGTTAAAGAGCTCAAAGGGTTTCAGAAAATAGCTTTGAAAAAAGGCGAAACCAGAACCGTTACCTTTACTATCACGCCGGAAGATTTAAAATTCTACAACAATGAACTGAAATACGTATTAGAGCCCGGCGACTTTAGGGTGTTTGTTGGCGGAAATTCTAGAGATGTGCAAGCCGAAAATTTTAAAGTAGTAGAATAAAACTGATAAGGAGCTATCGGCAATTCTGTAGAGATGATAAACCGGGATAAAATGCAGGAATTAAGTAATTGGTTTCATATCGACCCAAAAACAAGATGAAGAAGATGATTATATTTTCCCTGTTAAGCCTTTTCGCCTTACGGGCGGGTATTGCGCAGGATTTGGAAATGTACGAACGGAAATTATATGTTTCTAAAGCAGACAGTCTGCCGTACCGCATTCTCTATCCCGAAAATTTTAATCCGGCTCAAAAATATCCGCTGGTAATCATTTTGCACGGAGCCGGAGAGCGGGGCAATAATAACGAATCGCAGTTGGTGTACGGCGCAAAATTGTTCCTGGAACCGGAAAACCGGCAGCAATATCCTGCAATTGTGGTGTTTCCGCAATGTCCCCAAGATTCTTATTGGTCGAATGTAAATATTGTGCGGGACGAAACCGGGAAAAGAACTTTTAATTATCTTCAGGCAGTAGGCGAACCAACCAAAGCCATGCATGCCTTGCTGGGCCTGTTAAAAGAACTGGAAAAGTCCGGCGCCATTGATAAAAAACACCTGTATATCGGCGGTTTGTCGATGGGAGGCATGGGCACCTTTGAACTGCTGCGCCGGCAACCCAAAAAGTTTGCCGCGGCTTTCCCTATTTGCGGGGGCGGTCATCCGGACGGAGTTAAAAAATATGCAAAACGGGTGCCGCTTTGGGTATTCCACGGCGAAGAGGATGGCGTAGTACCGGTCGAAAAGTCTAAAATAATGGTAGAAGCCATTCAAAAGGCGGGAGGTAAGGTCAAATCTACGATATATCCGAGTGTTAATCACAACAGTTGGGATTATGCTTTTAAAGAACCTGAATTATTGCCTTGGCTTTTCTCAAATAAGAAATAAAAAACCTACTTTAGATAAAAATTTTGCCTTTCAGAAAAAGTACAACAATATAATAGCCGACTACCGGAATTATTCTGATGATATTAAAATCAAAAATAAAAACTCTTAAAAACCTTACCTTTTGTGCTGTAGTTGCTGGCGCCATTATTTTGCCGGGCTGCAACGTGCCGCAAAAAAATTACGTAGAGCCGCCCTTCGAAAGAGTAGTGGTTGATAAAGACCCGCCGGTAACGCCTTTATCACCGGAGGAAAGTAGGCAAAAAATAAAGCTTCCGCCCGGCTACCAAGTAGAACTGGTGGCCAGCGAACCGATGGTGCAGGAGCCGGTGGCTATTGCCTGGGATGCCAACGGCCGGATGTACGTAGCCGAAATGAACACCTATATGATTGATGGGACGGGATCAAACGAGTTTCAGCCCACCAGCCGCATAAAACTATTAGAAGACACCGACGGAGACGGCAAGATGGATAAATCTTCGGTTTTTGTCGATAGCCTGGTATTGCCGCGAGCCATTTTACCGGTGGGCGAAGAATTATTGGTGCAGGTTACAAATAAAAAGCACATCTGGAGCTACCGCGATACCAACAACGACGGAAAGGCTGATACCAAAAAAATAGTTTTTCAGAACGATGAAATTGATTTACGGAACCTGGAACACCAGAATGGCGGCTTGCTTTGGAATATGGATAATTGGATTTATCCCACCCGCGACAACTTCCGGTACAAATACCAGAACGGTAAATTAATTGCCGATACCATGCTGACCAACATGACCGGGCAGTGGGGCCTTACCACCGATAATTACGGCCGGTTATTTTTTTCGGAAGCAGGCCCTGGTTTACCGGCGGTGCAGATAGAGCAAATGCCGGCCTACGGTACTTTAAACTTTAAAGACCAGTATACCCCGGATTTTGCGGTGCCCTGGCCGATAATCGGCAATATAGACGCGCAGGGCGGTTTAAAAGCCTTGCGTCCGGAAGATAATACCCTTAACCATTTTACTGCGGGTTGTGGCCAATCTATTTATCGCGGCGACCGCTTACCGGCCGATATGCAGGGCGATTACTTTATCCCCGAGCCGGTCGGCCGTATTATAAAAAGAGGACGCATTACCAATAACAACGGGAAAATACAAATCCAGAATGTTTACCAGGAAAAAGACTGGCTGGCTTCGGCCGATATGAATTTCCGGCCCATGAATACCTATACCGGCCCCGATGGTACTTTCTATATTGTGGATATGTACCACGGTATTATTCAGGAAAGCGAATGGTCGGGGCCGGGCACGTACTTGGGTTCTATTATTGAGCAAAAAGCATTATATAAAAACCGGGGCATGGGCCGCATTTACCGAGTTGTACACCAGGATATGAAGCCGGATAAAAATCGTCCGAAAATGCTGGATGAACCGGCCGGTAAATTAATATCTTACCTGGAGCACCCGAACGGCTGGTGGCGCGATAATGCGCAAATGTTATTGGTTTTACGCGCCGATAATTCGGTTGTACCAGCTTTAAAGCAAATTGCCTTGGGTGAGAAAGCCTCCCTGAAAAAGAAACCAAATACCGTTACCCGATTGCATGCGCTCTGGGCTTTAGAAGGCATGAACGCGATCTCTAAAGATATTTTGAATCAGGCTTTTGCCGATCCGGAACCGCAAATCAGGAAAGCGGCCGTTTGGATTAGTGAGCTGTTTATCCAGCAAAATGATGCCGAAGTGATCGGGAAATTGAGTTCTATGATCAACGATCCTAGTCCAGATGTACGAGTACAACTGGCTTTATCGCTGCGCACCAATAAAACTGCTCCGGCTCAGGCCGCCCTTAAAAATATTCTGGCGGCTAACCCCGATAATGAACTGATACAGGCATCTTATAAATTATTTATAGAACACCAAAACCGGGTAGCCGCCGAAAAAGAAAGAATTAAGAATATCAGCCCGGCCGAAAGAGATTTAGTAGTAAAAGGCGAAACGATTTACAAACAGCTTTGCACCAATTGCCACGGGCCGGAAGGTAAAGGCATTCAGATTGGTAACCGGATGCCGGCGCCGCCTTTGGCCGGTTCGCCGCGCCTTCGCGGATCCGATAGAATACTGCCGATTCATATTTTGCTGCACGGTTTAAAAGGCCCGATTGACGGCCAAGAATATACCGATATGATGCCCTCTATGGCCGGGCAAAGTGACGAGTGGATTGCCGCCGTATTGAGTTATGTGCGCAGTAGTGGCGACCTGGGCAATAAAGCCACGGTTATTACGCCGGCAGAAGTAAAAAAAGTGCGGGCAGAAACCAAACTTACGCCCGGCGGGGAAACGCTGCAGCGGCTGGAGGTACTGAAAGGATACCGCAGTATGCAACGAAACTTTCAGGATTAAAATTAATCTGTATGCTAAAGAAGTTGGGCACGATGCTGTTGCTGGGATATGATTTGTTTTCGGCTGCCCCGCTTTGGGCGCAGTCCGAAACAGTTACCAACAGCATCGGAATGGAGTTTGTGTTGATAAAACCCGGCAGCATGCTAGTTGGTAAATTTCAGCCTACTGTTGGTGAATATAAACCTCCAATGCCGCAACCCGGAGAGCCAACCCGGCCGGTGCTGCCGGAGAGCGCTTATAAAGAAGCAGAAAAAATGGCGCAGGCAGCCAGTACACCAGGTTTTCCGGTAACCATAAACCAAGCTTATTATATTGGTAAATTTGAGGTAACGCAAGCGCAATGGCAAAAAGTAATGGGCCGGAATCCGGCTTTTTTCCAGGGCAAGCAAGTAACAGATAACGCTGGTAAACATCCGGTAGAAAATATTACCTGGCAGGATGCCCAGGCTTTTATTAAAAGGCTGAACAAATTGGATAAGGCCCATGTGTACCGCCTGCCAACCGAATTTGAATGGGAATATGCCGCCCGCGCCGGTGCTGAAGATGATATTTTGTGGGCCAAAGCCCGCACGATGGGCGTTATTTCGGAACCAACTACCCGCGAGGTTGGTACGAAAGAACCTAATGCCTGGGGAATTTACGATATGATTGGAAATGTGTGGGAATGGGTGGAAGATTACTACAACGAAAAAATATTTGCCGATCCGGTGCCACCCCGTACCGGGAAACAACACGTTTTAAAAGGCGCTTCCTTTACCGGCGATGCCAAAAATGCCACGTACCTGACCCATGCGGCCGGACCCGGCAATGGCTTTGATGTTGGTTTCCGCGTGGTGATGGCAGTTAGATAAGAATTATTTATCCCTTAAAGCAGCAATCATGCGGTTGAAAATTATACCTGTATCTATTCTGTTTCTATTTTTAAATTGTTCAGTTTTCGCCCAGGTACCAACAGGTTTTAAGCCGATATTCAATGGTGAAAATCTGGAAGGCTGGCACCTTAGCCGCACCACGCACCAGGGCACCACGCCCGACTTTCAGGTAGAAGAAAATTATATAATCGTGAAGCAGCAACCTTACGGACAAGGCGGGGTGCTGTTAACCGATAAAAAATACCGGAATTTCGAATTGTACCTGGAAGCTAAGATTGATTCGTTTAGCAACGGCGGCATATTTATCCGTTCGTCGGAAAGCGGGATTGCTTACCAGATTGAGTTTGATGAATCGGCAGGCAGTACCGGAAGTTTATACGGCGAGCGCATGCCGGTAAGTAAAGTAATGCAGGCTACCAGCCGGGCAAAAGTTTGGAAAGCCAATGACTGGAATTCGTTCCGGATAAGAATGGTAGGAGAAGTGCCGCACATCACACTTTGGATAAACGGGGTACAGATGTGGGAAGTGAAGCAGCCTAAAAATGATTTTACGGCTGGCGCTACCGCCGGTATGATTGGCTTACAATCGCACTGGACGGCTTTATTCTCACCGGCGGCCGGCGAGTGGAACGGATTAAATTCCTGGGCTCCCGGCGCAACTCACTGTTTTCGTAATATTGCTATCAAAGAATTAGATAAAAATTTAACCGAATAATATTTATTTCTGGGCTATAAGCCGACGGTCGGCTAAGGCGGTGCCGCAGGTCGGGCAATTGCCGGCTATATTACTGTCGCTGCCGGTACACTTTTGCGGGCAGAAAAAGTTGAAAGAATATCGGGCGTCTTTGTCGAATTTAGCAATAATGCTCTTGCCATCAACTTTAAAAGTAATGATAACTGCGGTATGAGGCTGCCCTTTAACCGGTATTTCGAAATAGGAATTGCCGTTGGCCGACAAACGCTGGCTGCCGGTAGTCTGGTCGCCGTCGCGGAAAATAGCTAAGCCGCTTACCCCCGCTAAATCCATAGCGCGTTCCCGGACATCGAGTAAATACACCACGTATTTATTGGCTTCCGCTACTAATTCAATATGATAATCACCGGCTACTTTTACCTGTCCGCCATGGTGGGCTTTATGCGAATGAGAGGGCGCCTCGGCATGCGTGGTCGAGTTACTTTGCTGAGCCACCGCTACCCCGGCGCCGGCCAACATAATTAGCAGTCCTATACCGGCGGCGCGCCTGATTGCTTTTACGGTCATTTCTTTTTTATCTATCTGCCAGATACTCATATACGTAAACTAAAAATTTCCGAATGCCTGTTATCAGGAAGGAATATCTTAATTATTTATATGTTTATCAAATTTGAGGCCAGCTTCTTAATCAAAATGGCGGTTTAATTTTATTGTTATAGGCAATTCTTACTTAAGTACCGTAACAATTAGTTAAGATGAGTCTTTTTAAATTAGCTGGTGCAAGCTGCTTTAAATCAGTAAAATATACCTGCCGGTTTACTGCAGCCCAGAATGATTTTATTAGTTGAGAAACAAAGTTATAAAGCGTGTTCTTTGCCAGCTTATAAGTAACCATTGCTACTAAATAAGGGCATCCAGGGAGGTACGAGGCGGCGCATCGGCTTGTTTGTATGCACTTACCGACTGCCCGGTTACTTTTTTAAACTGATTGGAAAGGTGCTGCACGCTGCTGTACTTTAACCGGAAAGCAATTTCGCTTAGCGTAAGCTGGTGGTAACTTAAAAGTTCTTTTACTTTTTCTATTTTAAGTTTGATGAAGAACTTTTCGATGGTGGTATTTTCCTGCCGCGAGAAAACTTTGCTCAACTGCTGGTAAGGCATATTTAATTTATCGGCCAGAAAAGCAGAAGTGGTTACGGGTTCGTATGGCGTCTGAAAGTGCTCCAGATAATCAATCAGCATGGTTTTGATCTTTTCCGAAAGCTGCTTTTCCCGGTCATAAATCAACTCAAAACCTTCTTGTTCTAAAGCGGTATTCAGCACGTCTAAATCCGGCACATCCGGCGACTGCACCAGGGCTTCGCCTAATTTTACCTCCTTCACCTGCAAGCCAGCATCGGTTAACACCCGGTTAACGGTGCTAACGCAACGCGGGCAAACCATGTTTTTTATATGTAAAGGAGTTGTTTCCAAAAGCAGTATAATCTGATTATATAACTAACATAAAAACTATTTTATCTGTTCACTAAGCGGTTGGCCAAAGGCACAATGCCCAGTACGGTTATACTAATGAGCAGAAAAACTACCAGCAGGCACCAGAACAGCCGGCTAAAAAAATCGTCGGTCCAGCCAAATAAGTAAATAATCAGGGCCGTGGAAATAAAAAAACTGATCAGGAATATGACCAGTAAGTTCCGGAAAAGCTCTTTGGTATTGAATACTTTTTTTGCTTTCGGCTTAATGGTACTTTTTGCTTTTATCCTGCGCTTACCCATGCTGTACTTTTTGGCTTGATGAAGGAATTATTATTTATGTAAAACACAAGTATACTTGTTTTAAGCCGATCATGGTTTAGAAAAGTAAAAGGCTGTTTGCCGGCAAGGCTTAACTTATCCGGTCGGGCTTGCGTAAACTACGCTGATTAAGATTAGGAAAGATATAAAGCGGCGGTAAATATTTTCTGCAATTTATTTCCTGAACTTTTAAATGATGCACCAAAACTTTTATAAAACTATGAAAATATTATCTGAAAAAATCCGGCTGTGGGCATTGGTTATATTGCTTAGTTCGGGCATGGGTATGACGGCCTGTAGCACTGGTACCGGTGAAGGCGAAACAAACGTAGAAGAATCTGATTTTAAAGATCGTAACCCCAACGAACATAATCCCAACGATACGCAGCCGCTGCCCAGCACCGATACTGTAAACATGGACAAAGCTTACGAGCAAACCGACGGTGACAAAGGGGTACACGACCGGGACAACAACGGTACCGCCGATCATTAAAATGAATAAAAATAATAAGTAAAAAGCAGCCAGCCATTCCCGTTCAGGAATGGCTGGCTGCTTTTTACTTAAATATAGATTTTATTTAAAAACAAATCCGTTCGGACCTACAGCGGTGGTAAAAGAATCGATGGCGCTGCCATTAGCATTATACCGGAAGGCTTTGCCGTTAGCCGTAAAAGCGCCCGCATCGGCCCCGTAAATAATATCGGTGTTGGGCTCAACTGCCAGGCCGTAAAAGCTGCGGTTTATCAGCGCGGTAGTAGGTAAAGCGGTGGCCGCAATATTAAATTGATATACTTTGCCCGCGTAGCTGTAAAGCAATTTGTTTTTTTCTTTATTTATAGTTAAGTCGGCCGGGGAAAGGCCTTTTGTGGCAAAAGAGAAGCTTGCTTCAACCATGTTGTTGTTCGGGTTAATGCGCACCAAACTGCCGGCGGTGCTGGCAGTTTCATCAAAAGCCGGGTAAGAAGTGTAAACAGTATTGCCGCCGCAAAGCACCCAGATTTTACCAGTAGCATCAACCGTTATGCTATTAGGCGCATCGCCCACGTTTATGGTGGCTTCTACGGCATCGGTAGCCGTATTTATAACCGAAACTGTATTGGCGCCGGAGTTGGTAACGTATACTTTATTAGGAAGCGTAACCAACTGCTCGGGCTGCAAACCCACCGGTATAACTTTAATAACAGTATTGGTATTTAAATCGATAACGGAAACCTGCCCGTTGGCTACGGTATAAGAAATAGTTTCGGTTACGTAGCCTTTGTTGTTGGCAACAGTAAAGTAACGCGGCAATTTTAAGTTTTCGATGGTAGCCAAGGAAGTAAAGGTATTGGCATTGGCTACTTCTATTTTATTGCTGTTATTTACTACTACATAGGCCTTTTCCTGCTGAATATACATTGATTGTACATTATCGCCCAAGGGGCGGCCATTAACGGCTTTAAATATATCTGTTTCAATAATTTTGGACCCTGTATTAATAAAACTAACGGCACCGTTGCCTTTGGTAAAGTTTCCTTCGTTTACCACAAAAACACCGCTTTCGTAAGTGCCTTTGGGCTGTTCGGTTTCATTATCGCAACTGGTAAAAAATAGGACATTGGTAAATAAACAAGCGCCTACCAACAAGCGGTTTAGTAATAGGTTTTTTTTCATATTAATTTTAAGTAGTAATTATTTAAAGGTTAGTTAAAGTTAAAGCGGAGACTAAGGGCATAGTGTCGCTGGGGCATGGCGTAATATTCTAGGGTTTGATAAATAGCGTTGGTGGCATTGTTTATTTTGCCGATTAGTTCAAACTGGTAAGCGCCCAGCCGAATGCTTTTTCCTAAGGTGATATTCAGTAAGGTATAAGCCGGCAACCACTGGTCGTTTTCGGGAGTGGTATATCGCAGGCCGGTAAAGTTTACATTGGCGGATAATAACCATTGGGCGTAATTAACACCAGTGTAGCCGCGCAAGCTGTGTGGCGGTACGTAATATAATTGCCGATTTAAAGGTTCGGCCGTGGGTAAGTAAGTTTTTTTTTGTTCCGATCGGGTATAGCTATACAGGAACCCGGCGTTTACAACCGCATTTAAAAAAGTATAATTAAGTTCCGACGAAAGCTCACCTCCTGTACTCACCACTTTCTTTAAATTAAAAGGCGACCACAGGCCGGTTTGGATAGCAGGCACCCACTGAATATAATTATCAACCAAAAGCCGGTAAACGGTTGCTTCGGAAGTAATGCGGATGTGGTTTGTTTTATAGGTATGCTGTAAGCCGGTTTCGTAGTTCCAACTGCTTTCGGGTTTCAGATGCGCATTGCCGGGGGGCCAGAAGCGGTCGTTGAGAGTAGGCACCCGGTAGCCGCGGGAAATATTCCCTTTTAAAATTACTGTTTGATTAGGGGTATCGGATAGATAGAAATTAAAACCGGCGGTGGGTGTTAAGGGCGGATTAAAGCCGGTGACAAAGCCTTGGCGCAAATTCAAACTCAGGTTCAGGCGGGCCGCGGGGTTGTAGCGCAACCAGCCGAAAATAGCGGCCCGGTTTTCCCGTACTGCTTGCGCATATCCGGTGTTTCCCCCGGAAAAATGCTGGGCTTCGGCTCCGGCCCTAAAAGTTAATTTATCCTGCACAAAAATAGTATGCTCCGCCTGGGCCTGGTACGTATTTATATCGACCACCGAATTATTACTTTCGTCGGTGTAGTGCTGGTAATCATTGAAGTAAGCTAGCCGTACGGTTGTTTTGCTGGCTTTATCCGTCGCATGGTTCCATTCCGCCATCAGGCGCAGGTTTTCGTCCTGGCGGCGGGCCTGGGTATTGGCCTGCGTCATGTTCGGCTGGCTTTCATTATCAGAATTGGTGTACCAGCTCCGGAAAGATAATGTATGGCGGTGGCCTAACTTCAGGTCTAAATCCTGGGTAAAACCTTTTTGGCTGGTGGCTGCATTTACTTGTTTTTCGCGCGGTTTCCCCGCTTTGGTAAAGTTTATAAACTCAAAATCGTTTTGCGCGCTTTGCCGGAACAAACTGGTTTTAAGCTGGACTTTACCCGTACCATAACTACCGCCTAAATTGGTAAACAAGTGGTTAAAAGCCCCGACATCTTGCTGGATTCTTAATTTTAAGCCGCTTTCCCAACTTGGGGGCGAAGAAAGCAGGATGGCTCCGCCCACGGCTCCCGTACCGTAATTTGCGCCTGCCGACCCATACTGTACATCTACCTGCGAAAAGGCCGTAACCGGAATTACCGAAAAATCTGTTTGGCCCAGCGTTGGTTGGTTGATATTAAAGCCGTGCCACAAAACCGCCGTTTGACTGGCCGAAGTCCCCCGGAAAGCAGCCGTTGCCAACGAACCGGGCCCGTAGTTTTTAAAATAAACCGGCACCCGGAATTGCAGCAGTTCACTTAATTGCCCCGCGTTATTTACTTTTAAGAAGGTCGAATCCAGGGTAGTTACGCGGCTGCCAGCGGCATAGCGGGTTATTGGTTGACCAAATACTTCCACTATCCGCAACTCTTTTGTTGTCACCGAATCGGATTGCGCCTGAATTGTGCTTGCTATAGCCCAAAATAACAGCAAAAAGAAAAATGCCTTTACATTCATTAAAAGTAATGCTTGCAGTTAAGCAAAGCTATGAACAGAAAGCGCAGGAATACCCGGTGGGAAAGAAGTATCAAACCAGAATATTTGCCGCTTTTTACCCGAAAGCTTTAAATTAGTAATGCAGATGGCAGGTCTCCTGGCTTGCTTCGGTTAGTTTGGCCTTCCCATTCTGGCATGCAGAACAGTGGCTTAAGGAGTCAACTAACTTTTAAAGAAGATTACAGTTGCGGGAACAGCTCAGGTTTTGCACCTGATTCCCTTTTAAGATTTATGCTACGGCAGCAGTATAAATCACCAATCTGGCGGCAAAGGTACAGAATGCTTTTAAAGGGAGCAAGCGTTTTAAAAATATCCGTTATTCCGCCCGGGCTAAACAATTATAATTAAAATTTTAGGGCCGAAGCCACACTTGCATTGTGCCGGCAAATATTATTTTCTAATTTACCGCGCCGGGTAAAAGGGTGTATATTATAAGATAAAAGAATTAAATATAGGTGTTCTGTTATTGTATATATCCTGCACCACCTTGCTTTGCATAGCTGGTTTTTAATTCTGTTTCGGCGAATGCAACCCAAATTTAATTCAAGGTGATCTGTCCGGGTAAAATAGGTAAAATTCAAACGAAGCTATTGTGGTATAGCTTATATAACTTACTTTTGCACAAGTGTGGGTAAGGCTTTGTGCAGGTTTTATTTTTTTTCTGGCAAGATTGGGCAAGTATAAGGTGTTAGTGCCGGAACAATAAAATTCAGAAAAGATATATCGGTTTAAATAATAGTTTTAAATTAGAACATGGCACGATTAAATTTACTAGAGGAAACCCGCTTTGAGAAGTTACCGGTAACGGTATATCCCGATCAGCATATTGCTTCCAAAACAGTAGCGCAACGCATTGCTGCCCTGATCCGGCGCAAGCAGGCGCAAGGCGAAGTAGCCGTGCTGGGGCTGGCTACCGGCGCTACGCCCGTAGGTGTTTATGCCGAACTGGTACGTTTACACCGGGAAGAAGGCTTAAGCTTCCGGAACGTAGTTACCTTTAACCTGGACGAATACTATCCCATGCAGCCTACCGCATCGCAGAGCTACGTTACGTTCATGCACGAAAACCTCTTCGATCATATAGACATCGCTAAAACCAGCATCCATATTCCCGATGGCACCCTGCCGCCGGAAGAGATTCATGCTTTTTGTTTAACTTACGAACGCCAGATAGAACAACTGGGCGGCCTGGACTTACAAATATTAGGTATTGGCCGTACCGGTCACATTGGTTTCAACGAACCCGGTTCAGCGCCTAACTCCGGCACCCGCCTGGTAACGCTGGATGACCTGACCAGAAGAGATGCCTCCCGCGACTTTGGCGGCAAAGAAAATGTGCCTACCAAAGCCATCACCATGGGGATCGGTACCATCTTCAAAGCTCGCGAAATCATCTTAATGGCCTGGAACGGCAAGAAAGCTCCTATCATCAAAAAAGCCGTAGAAGGGGAGATTTCTTCCGAAGTACCGGCTACTTATCTGCAGTTATCCGACAACGTTGAATTTGTGCTGGACCAGGATGCTGCTGCCGGACTTACCCGCTTCAACACGCCCTGGCTGGTAAAAGATTGTGTCTGGGACGAACAGCTAATTAAGAAAGCCGTGATCTGGCTATCGGGTAAAGTAAACAAACCCATCTTGAAGCTAACCGATGATGATTATAACAACCACGGTATGGCGCAACTGGCTACCGAACAAGGACCGGCTTATAACATCAACATCGACGTATTTAATAAACTGCAGCGCACCATTACCGGTTGGCCGGGTGGTAAACCGGGGTCGGATGGCATGCAACGGCCGGAGCGGGCTCAGCCGGAGAAAAAGCGGGTTCTGATTTTCTCTCCGCACCCCGATGATGATGTGATTTCGATGGGCGGTACTTTTATCCGGTTAGTAGACCAGGAACACGATGTACACGTAGCCTACCAGACTTCCGGCAACACCGCCGTTTGGGACGATGATGTATTGCGCTACATGGAGTTTGCCATCGACTTTAACCAGAGCATTGGCCAGGATGGAGCCCAGTTGCAATCTATTTACGCGGATATGCGCCACTTTATCGAAGCCAAGCAGCCCAACCAGGTAGATACAACGGAGATCCGGAATGTAAAAGGGTATATTCGAAAAACCGAAGCCATTGCGGGGGCACGCTACGCCGGCTTAGCCGATGATCATATTCACTTCATGGCGCTGCCTTTTTACGAAACCGGTAAAACCAAGAAGAATTCGGTATCGGATCTGGATATAAAATTAACCATGGACTTGCTGCAGCAGGTGAAACCGCACCAGATATTTGCGGCTGGTGATTTTGCCGATCCGCACGGTACGCACGTGGTTTGCTTTAACATTATAGTAGAAGCCATGAAGCAGTTGCGGCAAACGGAGGCCTGGACGCAAGATTGTTGGTTGTGGATGTACCGCGGGGCCTGGCACGAATTTGAAACGCACGAAATAGAAATGGCCGTGCCGTTGTCGCCGCAGGAAGTAGAGCGTAAGCGCAATGCTATCTTCAAGCACCAGTCGCAGAAAGACCGGCCGGTGTTTCCGGGCGATGATGAGCGGGAGTTCTGGGTGAGAGCCGAGCAGCGCAACCGCGAAACGGCTAACAACTACGATAACCTGGGCTTAGCTGATTACGAAGCGATGGAAGCCTTCGTAAAATGGAAATTTAAATAGAGAAGTTCTTCTATATCTATAAAAAGCCAGTAGGGAGATATCCTTACTGGATTTTTAATTTATGGTCTGCCAGGCACCTTTGGATTGATTTATCATGATTACCGACAAGCAAGAATGAACCTGCAGCATAATAGCACTTACCTGAAATTTTTAAAAGTTTATACTTTAAAAAAAATAGTTAAACGCCTTCTAAGCAGTTTTTCGGATTTTGGCTTTATCGGGTTATTACAGCCTCAGCTAATCCGTGTTATACCATTGTGTTGGTTTTAGAGTCAGCTAAATCAATTGTTACTATGTCTTATTTATTCCGGCTTACTTCTGTGTTGCAGCTTGCGTGTACATTTATCAACTTAAATCAGTTTTGCCGGGTATTAGCTATATATGACCAAACTAGCGCAATCTTTTTATACCCGATCAGATGTAGTACAAATCAGCAAAGAATTACTGGGTAAATATCTGTTTACCTATATGGATGGTGTTTTAACCGGGGGTAAAATTGTAGAAACAGAAGCTTATTGCGGCGAAAATGATTTAGCCTGCCATTCGCACTCCGGTAAGCGCACCAGCCGTACCGAAATAATGTTTCACACTGGCGGAGTAGCCTACACCTATTTAATTTACGGCATATACACCCTCTTTAATGTTATTACGAATGAAGCTGGTAAAGCCGATGCTGTTTTAATCCGGGCCATAGAACCTATCGAAGGCATTCCGGAAATGCTCTTGCGCCGCAATCACGCCAAAGTTACTCCCCGGTTAACGGCTGGGCCGGGGCTATTAACATTAGCGCTTGGTATAAATAAAAAACACTACGGCACCGATCTAACCGGTAATGTAATCTGGCTGGAGGATTGGAATGAACAGGTGCCGGAAGACCAAATAATTGCCAGTCCGCGGGTAGGAGTGGGATACGCCGGCGCCGATGCGTTGCTGCCCTGGCGTTTCCGGCTGAAAAACAGTAAATGGACCAGCCCGGCAAAATAACAGTTGCCAGTTAATAGTTAACAGTGATCATTTTTAATAATTTACAGTACACCAACCAGTAAGGGGGATAATACAGACTGATAAATTTATAACACTCATTATTAAAGTTATCGCAGTTAGCTAACCACTGATAAATGTTCCCTATCTACTGTCAAACTTTTTCGCAAACCAGAATAACGGGTTTCTGATGTAAATCGGTGGTAGCAAATAAATATATATTCCCGCCTTCTTTTATACCGGTTTTCTTGCGGATATCAGCTACGGTCTCCGGGAAGTTACGGACGGTTATATTGGCTTTCAGGTCGGGCAGGTGAGCGGTTAGCTCTTTCTTCTGATAACGGCTGATCGCTTTTAATTTAAAAATACGACCCGGGAAATCATGCACTAAGTTATCGGAAGTATATAAATGGCTATTCCGGTGCAGTTTATTTAGTTTAAAATGATTAGCCAAAGATTTGAAGCCGCCCGCCTTTAAAATAGCCGCATTGGGTTCGTAGATATAGGTTTGGGGCAGTTCGTAGTTTACCGGCGTGTTTTCCTCCTGTGCGTAACTGAAAGTAAAAACCTGTTCCCTGTTCTCCGGCAGTAAATTGATGGTTTCTATCGTGAGATTTAAATTCTCCGATGCGCCAACCTGATACAGTACTTCCTTGCATTCGTTCTCTACGGCTACCACATATACTTTTTGTATTTTTTGTAATTGTCCGATGGCCTGGCTGATATCCAGCATGGGGGAGGTTTTGATTAATATATTGTGGCTTTTCGCTAAAAGTGCCGGTAAAAGCTGCACTACATCCGGTTCGCAATCGCTTAAATGGTGCATTTTACGGTTGGCCTGGTCGCGGCGGGCCGGGTCCAGGTAAATCCAATCGGCGAAGCCGGTGAAGCTTTCTAAAAAATTGGTTGCTTCTGCTTGTTTAAACTGGATATTATTTCGGCCTAAAACCCGGGCATTCGTAGCGGCAATTTCTACTAGTTCTGGCTGGCGTTCAACATAAATAACGGTTCCAAATTTAGCGGCGAAGAAGAAACTGTCGATGCCAAAGCCACCGGTTAAATCCAGCAGCAGCGCCCCACTTACTAACCCGGCTTTAAAGGCAGCGGTTCTTTCCGAAGAAGATTGCTCTACCGATAATGCCACCGGGTACCGGACCTGCGGATGCTGATACCAGGTGGGTAATTTAGTTTTTATTTTTTGCCGCGCCCCAATATGCTGCACCAACTGCGCTACCGGCAAATGCGGATACCGGCCGGCCTGCAGCATCAGACGGCTGGGTTCGTCATCGGCATGCGCTGCTAAGTATTTAATTTCATCCGGAGTAAACTCTTTCTTCATAATCGTTGTTAAGGGCAGGCAGCTTTAAAACAAGCTGTTATATTTAGGTCAGCCGAAAAACAGCATAAAAACCGGGCGCTGATCTGTATTGTTATTCATTACCTAATTTCCTAAATTTGCAACTCAAAATTAATAAAAGTAATGGTTGAAACTTTCGTAAACTACAAAGTAAAAGATATCTCCCTGGCCGAGTGGGGTCGGAAAGAAATTAAATTGGCCGAAGCCGAAATGCCGGGCCTGATGGCTATCCGGGAAGAGTTTGGCGCTTCCAAGCCTTTGGCGGGTGCCCGTATTGCCGGCTGTCTGCACATGACCATTCAAACCGCGGTTTTAATCGAAACCCTGATTGAACTGGGAGCGGAAGTTACCTGGTCGTCTTGTAATATATTCTCTACCCAAGACCACGCCGCCGCCGCAATTGCTGCTGCCGGTATTCCGGTTTATGCCTGGAAAGGTATGAACGAAGAAGAATTTGACTGGTGCATCGAACAAACTTTATTCTTTGGCGAAGAGCGTAAACCATTAAACATGATTCTGGATGATGGCGGCGACTTAACCAACATGGTACTGGACCGTTACCCCGAATTAGCGACCGGTATTAAAGGTATTTCGGAAGAAACGACTACTGGTGTGCATCGTTTGTACGAGCGCGTGAAAAACGGCACTTTGCCTTTACCAGCTATTAACATCAACGATTCGGTTACCAAATCTAAATTCGATAATAAATACGGCTGTAAAGAATCTTTGGTAGATGCGATCAGACGTGCTACGGATGTGATGATGGCCGGTAAAGTAGCCGTGGTAGCCGGGTACGGCGACGTAGGAAAAGGTTCGGCCGCTTCTTTGCGGGGTGCCGGCGCCCGCGTAATTATTACCGAAATCGACCCGATCTGTGCTTTGCAAGCGGCTATGGATGGCTTTGCCGTACGCAAAATGGAAACCGCCATTAAAGAAGCTGATATTGTAGTAACCGCTACCGGTAACTGCGATATTATCCGCGGCGAACATTTCTTAGCTTTAAAAGACAAAGCTATTGTTTGTAATATTGGTCACTTCGATAATGAGATTGATATGGCCTGGTTAAATAAAAATTACGGCAGTACCAAAGACGAGATTAAACCGCAGGTAGATATGTATACCGTTGAAGGTAAAAACGTAATTGTATTGGCCGAAGGTCGTTTAGTAAACTTAGGTTGCGCTACCGGTCACCCATCGTTTGTAATGTCTAATTCTTTCACTAACCAGGTACTGGCCCAATTAGAACTTTGGACCAATGGCGATAGCTACGAAAACCAAGTTTATACTTTACCTAAACACTTAGATGAAAAAGTAGCCCGTTTGCACTTAGCTAAAATTGGGGTAGAACTGGAAGAACTGAGCGATAAACAAGCCAGCTATATTGGCGTAGAGGTTCAGGGGCCGTTTAAACCAGAATATTACCGCTACTAGATCGCGGATTGCCGCGGATTATTGGATGGCGCGGATTTTAAATATACTGAAGAGCCGGGTAAGATGCCCGGCTTTTTTTCTTTCTGAGGAGTAAGGATAGATAGAAATTATTGTGCTGAATAAATAATTTTCCTGGAGAGAAAACATTAAAGCTCTTGTAAATATTGTTTGATTCCGTTACGGCACCATGTAGTCTTTTGCTCTTGAGCATTGGCCAGGATTTTATCGTTTGTCGGTAGAGAAGTTCTGGGCTTTTCATCATGATATAAATGATAAGCAACTCCGCCAAATACTAAATTTTTACGCATTACGCCGGCGTTTAAAAGACGTAAAGCAAATTCACTGTCCTCGCGGCCCCAACCAGCAAAGTCATTATTAAAACCGTTTATACGTAACATATCGGTTCGCCAGAAAGCCATGTTGCAGCTCCTGATGGCCTTAAGGTTTTGCTGTTTATGGGAAAGGATACTGGATAAGAAACCCAAAGATATGGTATTAAAGCGGTTAATAATGCCGGAGCTAAAAGGGGTTATGTGATACTTTTTATCATGTAAAATTTGTTTGGTCCGGTCTGGCAGTAACAATACTCTTTTTCCATGGATAAAGGTATTGGCAGCGGCAATTTTCTTGTGACTTTTAATAAAATCGGGATGAAGTAGCATGTCCCCATCAATAATAACAATATATTCTCCCGTGGATAGGGCCATTGCTTTGTTTCGGCTTTGGGCGGCTCTAAATCCTTCGTCTTCCTGCCACGAGTGGTGCAGGGGCACCGGGAAGGTAGCTTTATATTGCTCAATTAAGGTAGCCGTATCGGAGCGGGAGCCATCATCGGCTACAATAACTTCATCTGGTAATTCCGTTTGGCTGCAAATACTTTGGAGTACCATTTCTAAAGCTTGTGGCCAGTTATAGGTGGTTATAATTAAACTGGTGGTCATGGTATGGTTCGCTTCGTGTAATTTCATATATTTATAAAAACTACCGTTGGCATTGCAGGCTGAAATCAGGAAGCCTTCAAACCCATAAAGAAAGCCGTGCTGCAAAAAGTAGTTTCTAAAGAAGGTCCAGCTGGCTTTGTATATGGCTTTAAAAATGGAAGACTTCTTTTTAAAACGGTTTTCCCGGGCAAAAAGCGAAGTGTACTGATTCATTTTCTGTAGCAATTCCGCGGTATTTTCAAAGGAGTAATGCGCCATGGTGCCCGGTATGGTTTCTATGGAAAGTCCATCTGTAAGAACACTTTCGTGCACGTTACGTGGGGTAAAAGCAGTCGTTTGCCGGTTATATAACCTGGTTACATAATTGTTTTCCCAACCACAAGCATTTATCAGGCGGGTGCCGTAAAAATTGTGGCGTAAAAACCGGTAAACCTTTTTAGAAGTTAAGGCATGAGTGGTAATATGTTGGATTAAAGCCGGAGAAAGTACCTCATCGCTATCTACAGACAATATCCAGTTATGAGCAGCATAAGAAGCAACTAGGTTTTTTAAGGGCCCAAAACCAATAAAGGGAGCGTGAAATACTTTTACATTAGAAAACCCCGAGGCAATAGTAAGAGTATTATCGGTAGAACCGTTGTCTAACAGAATAACTTCCGGGAAAGTAGCCAAAGCCTTAAGGCAACGAGCAAGCGTTTTCTCGCTGTTTTTGGTTAAAATGGTAACAGATATATTTTCAGGCATGGGTGCAAAACAAAAATGCGAAAATAATTTAGGAAAAATAATTCTTTTACTATGCAGGGAGAAACATCTGTCTAAATATTTATATGGACCTAATTATATTTAATTTTTATATTTGCGTATAGGTACCTTTATTAAAGCTGTAAAAGTACAAATTTATAACTAATGAGCGATCAAAGAGGTAATCAACTCAGTAAAGAAGAGAAGGACTCACGGTTCGAGGCGGAGCTTCTGCCCATCTTGGACCCGTTGTATAACTTCGCCTTCCGGCTCACTTTAGACGAAGACGACGCCAACGACCTGGTACAGGAGACTTATTTAAAGGCTTACCGGTTCTTTGAATATTTTGAACAAGGAACTAATGCCAAGGCTTGGCTGTTCCGCATACTAAAGAATTCGTTTATAAACGATTTCCGGAAAAAGAGTAAACAACCGGCCAAAGTCGATTACAACGAAGTAGAAAGTTACTACAACACCGAAGGGAACGACAACGATGCGGAAATTGCTACCACCTCGGATATGCGGTCACAGAGTGTACAGGAACTTATTGGCGATGAAGTAGCCAGTGCGCTGAATTCCTTGCCCGTAGATTTCCGGACGGTAATTATTCTTTGCGACCTGGAAGGGTTTACTTACGAAGAAATGGCGAAGATTCTGGATATCCCGATTGGAACCGTTCGTTCGCGATTGCACCGGGCGCGTAATTTTTTAAAGGAGAAGTTAGAAAATTATGCCAAATCGATGGGATATAATAATACTGATGAAGAATAAAATAAAATAATTATGAACGCTATCGTTACTCCACAAAATCAGGTTTCTACCGCAGAAAACACTTCTCCGGATTGTGAAAAAATAGTATCGCTGCTTGATATGATCATTGACGGCGAAGCTACCTCGGAAGATAAATCTTACTTCCTAACCCACGTAGAAACTTGTAAATCGTGCTTTGATGCCCACAACAAGCACCAGCAATTAAAATCGGTACTACAAGATAACATTAAACGCCGGGCAGTTCCTGCTAGCCTGCTATCGTCTATTAAATCGGTTATTAAAGCAACGGCCTAACCCCTGATGCAAGGAAAGATTATTTTATTTGCGGCTCCTTCCGGAGCCGGCAAGACTACTATTGTTAAACATCTCCTGAATAATAATCCGGCTTTAAGTTTTTCTATATCGGCGTGTACCCGCGATAAAAGAGGACGTTCGGAAGAAAACGGCAAAGATTATTATTTTATTACCCCCGAGGAATTTCGCCGGAAAATAGAACAAGACGCTTTTGTAGAATGGGAAGAAGTATACGAAGGCGCTTTTTACGGCACACTTAAATCCGAAATAGAACGCATTTGGGAGTCGGGTAAGCACGTTATTCTGGATGTGGATGTAAAAGGCGGCCTCAAAATTAAAGAATTTTACCAGGGACGCGCTTTAGGTATCTTTGTGAAACCGCCTTCTATCGAAGCATTAGCTCAGCGCTTGCAGGCGCGCCAAACTGATTCGGCTTCCAGTATTTCCAGCCGGGTTTTTAAAGCTAAATTTGAATTGAGCTTCGAAGATAAATTCGATGCCGTAATTGTAAACGAAAACCTGGAAGATGCTTTCCGGCAAGCGGAGGAACTGGTAAATAGCTTCCTGGCCGACGACGAGTTTTTCGGATGAAAATAGGTTTACTTTTTGGTTCTTTTAATCCTATTCATACGGGTCATTTAATTCTGGGCAATTATATGGCCTTCAACACCGATCTGAGTGCGGTCTGGTACGTGGTGTCACCGCAAAATCCTTTTAAAGAAAGCAAAAGCCTGCTGCACGAGTTCGACCGGCTGCACATGGTTTCGCTGGCCATCGATAAAAACGACCGGCTGGGTATTTCGGATATTGAGTTTAAAATGCCCAAGCCCAGTTACACTATCGATACGCTTACTTACCTGCAGGATAAATACCCCGGCTACGAATTTGTGCTCATTATCGGGGAAGATAACCTGGCTTCTTTTCCGAAGTGGAAAAACTACGAACGTATTCTGGATTTTTACCAGGTTTACGTTTATCCCCGTTCCGGCAGTGCGCCATCGTTTTTAAAAGATCATCTTAAAATTAAAATGATACTGGCACCTATGCTGGATATTTCCGCTACGCTTATACGCGATTGCGTCCGGGAAAATAAATCAATTACCTACATGGTGCCGGAAAGTGTGGAGTACTACATTCAGCAAAAGAAATTCTGGAATTAGTTTATAGTCCGCAGTCAATGATCCATTGCCCATTGTCCATAGACCAGGTATTAATAAAATGTCTGGTTAATGCCCTTTATTATTAACAGAGTTCATGTTGGGTCTTCTTCTGGAGTCCGTTGAACAGAACGACCAGGCTTCCCTCATCGAAGCAACAGAATACCCTATAAATGTTTGACTGGTATTCTACCCGCACCTCATAAAGCCCCTCATATCCGCTCATCGGGGCCAGAAACTTTACCGGTACTCTGTCTACTTGCTTAATCAGTTCCAGCATGTACTGAATTTTGGACTTCACCTTTGGGTCAAGTCCTTTGTAGAAGTCTAAGAAATACTCCCCGTGAAAGATGATTTGTCTTGTCCTACAACAAAGTTATCCTAAAAGATAACTTCTGCAAAGTAATTTTAATTCTCTGTTGCTGGATTATTTTATATTTATGCCCGCTAACGGTTAGTGTAAAATGCGTTTTAATGCATTTTTACATAGTGTTAACATCTTTTTATTTTTATTTCCATTTCAAATTGGTCGACTGTATTTTCCAATCCAAATAAAATCAAGTTGTCCTGTTTTTCTTTTAACCTAACATCAATATTGTTGATTTTAATAGATTCGGAGATTTTATTTATTCCCATAAAAAGTCTTTTCCATCCATTATTCTCCTTATTTATCAAGTCAAATTGTGCCAGGTAATTTTGGTCAGGATTAATTATGAAAAAGGATTCTGGTTTTTCGTTATGAATTACCTGAAAAAACCTGTAGTTACCTTCCAATATCGATTCTTGCTGGTTGTCCCAAGAATATAATTGTTGATGGGGTAAGCTACTCCAATCAACATCATTTAAATCTATTTCTCTTAATTCAGGTTGTAAAGATGAGTCCGTTTTAATATTTCCATTAAAACATTTATATTCTTTACATATGTTGAAACCAATACCTCTATACAAAGAAACCGCAAGGTCATTTTTTGTGATTACTTCTAGCACGCTTTTTTCAATTCCTTTTTCTGCTAGATCTTTGAAAGCATATTCATATATGGATTTGACTATTTTTTTACCTCTATATTCAGGAATAACTCCTGTGCCAGTATTAAATGCGGTTAATTCGCCATTTCTCTTGTCAATCGCGTGAATTATGAAGCCAACCATTTTTTCTCCATCAAACATTCCATAAGAGCAATTAAAATCTACTTTAGCTGCTTTCCACCTCCGTTTATAATAATCTTTATCGGCAGGCATTTTGACAAAATAGTTTTCAAATGCTTTTAAGAAGCAGTCTAAAATTATTTCAAATGATATGTCTGATAAATTCTTTACGAACATTTCTTAATTGATGGTAACGTCTCGTGCATGATGCGTGCGAGGCGGTCGGCCGTAGCATGGCTTATGCACCTTGTGTGCGCCCAACATGGCGTGAGTAATATTTCTTGTGAAATATACTCAGAATATGCAGCGGGTGCAAATCCCTTATCGGCAAGTTGGTGAGCCGATTAGCAAACTGCAAGCTGGTTTACCGTGAGGTAAGCAGTGAAGGAAGCAGGACTGCAAACACCTGAACTGATGAACAGAAACTGTATAAGAGGCAGGGAGTCGTGGGTAAGCAAGCACATCTTTGTGAAGCCCCTCACGGGCAAACGGCTCTGTGTAGATACAGCAGGATTAGATGGAAGGAGGGCTGAGCACGGGAGCGCGAGGAGCCAGGATGGCAGGGGAGGCTTACCTGGGGAGGTCTCCGTCTGTCGTGTACAGAGAGAGAAGTCAGCAGCGGCCATAGTAGCCGCCTGGAAACGAGCCGTAAGCACTACGGAGGCCTCACTAGGCAGTGAAGAGCCAAACGTTAAGTTGTCCGAAATCCGATAAGGAGGTTCAAACGTTAGAGTTTACCAGCCTTATCTCAAATTAGGACAAGGGTCTAATCGGTGTAAAGAGCGGCGATGCTATGCTCAACGAACCGCCGTATACGTGAGCCGTACGTACGGTGGTGTGAGGGGTGCACTGGCGGTCATTTGACCGTCAGCCATCCACTCGATTAGTGGCAAGTGGCTTTTGTCGTTCGTTATCTGTCGTTTTCGGATTGTGTGTCTATGCTGAAAAAATAAAAAAGAGGGGAAAGGAAAAAAATTAATTGAACGATTGTCTAAACTCCAAAGGCGATTGATTGGTTTTACTCTTGAACAATCTGCTGAATGCCTGTGAATGTTCAAAGCCTAATCCATAAGCAATTTCGCTAACTGATAAGTCTGTTGTAGAGAGTTTTTCTTTTGCTTTTTCAATCAACTTTTCGTGTATGTGTTGTTGGGTAGTTTGCCCTGTGAGGACTTTAAGCAAACGGCTTAAATAACTTACGGACACGTTTAAATTATGGGAAACAAATTGAGCCGTAGGCAAACCTTTTGTAATTAAATCATCATCACTGAAATAATCGGCAAGCAATTTTTCCAAACTTTCAAGAATTTGATGATTGGCTTTTTTGCGTGTAAGGAATTGACGATGATAAAAACGTTCTGAATAACTTAACAAGGTTTCTAAATGTGCAATGATGATGTCTTGACTGAAATTGTCAATGTTGGAATGATACTCCTGCTGAATGTTTTCTATAATTCCCTTGAGTGTTTTTTCTTCTTTTTCCGATAGAAATAATGCTTCATTTACAGCATAATTAAAAAACTCATATTCCTTTATGCTTTTCGCAAGTGGCGTGTTCCAAATAAAATCAGGATGAATAAGCAAAATCCAACCTGACGGTTTTTCGGGAATTTCTTCTTCAAGAATTTCAATTTTAAGAACCTGATTAGGCGACATAAAAAACAGTACGCCATCGTCTTCAAAATCGTAGTGCAGTTGTCCATATTTATACTTCACGCCTTTCATACGTTTCAACGAAATGTAATAAAAATCAAACACAGCATTCACCGCATTCCCAGTATGCAAGTGCGTGTAAGAGCCCATATTTATTACGCTAATCAAAGGATGTTCAGGCTTTGGCAAACCTAAATGCCGATGATATTCGCTAATAGATTTTACTCTGTATGGCTTTGTATTTGACATACACAATGATACTAATCTTGATTGTACGCTTTCGCAAATTCTTCGGCGAAATCTTTCAATTTTGTTTTACCTAAGACTGGACGATGACGATAATAATCTTCGTACAAACGACAATTTTTACCACGCCCACTTGCCTGCATTTCCACAAAACCTTGCACCCATGTCGGACTCATTTTCATTCCTACCATTGCTTTGAATAATTGTTTATCGGAAATTCGTCCCCATTTCAAATACGGTTTATCGATTGCTTCACCCAAAATTTTAGCTGTTTCGTTGCACGTTAATTCTTCGCTTGCGATGTAGCGGAATGTTCTTCCGTTAAAAGGTTGTTCCATTTCTTCGGCAATTACACTTGCAATGTCAAAAGGCGAAACCATAAGATTAATGTCATTGTCGCCAACGTTGGAAACAATAACGCCACGTTTGCCACTCAACAAACCACCCAAACCATAATAACGAAGTGCCATAAAAGCCCCGACAAATCCTTTGCTGAGTTGTTTTATCATTTGTGCATTAGCCAATAAATTATAGTAGAAACCGACAGGTCGCATAAATTTTATGGAAACATGGGCAGGCAATTGGTTTAAAACTTTTTCTGCATAATAATGAAATTTCAGTATGCCGTTTCCTTTGTCGGTATGCGCACCAATACTGCTAAGATGAATTACTTTTTTTACGCCTGATTTCAAAATAGCGTGCTTGTAATTTCCGGCAATGTTGTCCATTTCGTTGAGCATTTCCGTTACGGTATAGCTTGGATTAAATAAACGGCTTTGGTCAATTGGTGGCTCCATACAATACACAATGTCTGCACCTGTAAAAGTTGCCGTTAAAAAAGCGATGTCTTTGATTGAACCGATTGCGGCTTTTGCTCCCAACGCTTCAATGTCTTTTTGTTTGTCGTCTTTACTGCTGATAATAGTTACCAAATGTCCTTTTGCAATCAATTCCGTTGCAAGAGGTTTGCTGATGTTGCCCAATGAACCTGTCAATACGATATTCATACTTCTGATGTTTTGATGGTTCAAAATTCAGCAGAAGAACGAAAACCGATGTAACCGACTTTGACAATGTTGTAACCGAAAATGAGGCGTCTTTAAAAACAAGTTATTGGGTGGTGGGTGGGCTGGTAAATTTTCGCTTGTGCGGTCGGATTTTTTATTTTTCTCGTGTCGGTTTGGGGGGTGTCCTGCCATTGCCACTAACGGCCTCGTGCATGAGGCGTGCGAGGCCGTCAGCCGTGGCATGGCTTATGCACTTTGTTAGGCTACGTTATTCTTTTACTTGCACGTTTTCTGGAAAAGAGAAATCTTTAGACGTAAATTTCATTTTAGATATTTCAGTTGCCGTAGAAGTCCAGATATAGCCATATTTTTTGTTTGTCATTATGTATTTTAAAGCTAAAGCCCCGTCGGTTGCTTCTAAATACTTATTCCATTCTCCGAAGCTATGCTTTGCAAAAACTCTTTTGTCGGTTTTAATCTGCGGACTATAAAAATAAATTGTTGTTGCTTCATCAGTTTCTATTTGTATGGCTTTACAGTCATAACCTGCTACTTTTTCTGTCTTATCAAGCCTTGTTACATCAAACTTTTGTGATGTTGCTTTACTTCCATCAATCTTTTGAGCGGCATTATTATCCGTGAAATAATAATAGTTATTAGTCTCAGAATTGTAAAGTTGTTGAAGCTTATTTTGATTTAAAGATTTATAATTCTTATTGTCAATGAAATAATGTTGTTCACTTCCTAAATAAGGAGCAAGTTTGCTGTTTATATTATTTCCTTGTAAGTCTGTAAAAGTATACTTATAAAGAATTTTACCATTGAAAAATTCTTCATTTGACTTGAATGCGCTAAAAGTCATGAAAAAGGCAAAAAGTAGGAGTAAGTTTTTCATTAATCTGGTCAATCGTTTATTTTTATTGATTTGTTTATTTTTAAATGTGGCCTAACGGGCCGCGGCTAAAAAGCGTTTTTATGTTTTTTAGGTGGTGTGTTTTTCTTTTGGTTTATGTTATTATGCTATTTACCCAATATACATTCCTCTCGTAGGTTCTACATACCCAAATAAAATAAACCACCATATGCTTTTTGCAAGGAAAGCTACCAATAACATAATTAGAATAATTTTTACATAAGTGGATTTTATATGTGTTAACTGCCAAAACAGTAAAAATGTCAATATTAAATTAATAGAGAAATTAGAAATTTGGAAGTCGTATTTTCCAGAAGTATACTCATTGAAGGTATCGAAAAAATCTTTAAACTGTATAAATAATATTACAAATGTAAATCCTGCTATTAAAAAGGTTAATCTTAACAGTTCTTTTAAATCAACCTTTAACCTATTTGGAAACATAAATTCATAATTAGGAAATTTTAGTCGAAGAATTTAAAGAGAAATTTATTTTACAATAACACCTAACGTACTTGTGTAAACGGCGGCGAGGCCGTCGGCCGAAGCTGACGTTTACACGTTGTTGTGTGTAAATATTTCTTTGTAAATTTTGCTTTTCAACTCTTTTGCCTCTTCTACCAATTCTTGCTCAAACTTCACCTTTTGTTTTACTCTTGGAAGTTCATTGTAGTACAGCAACATACCATTGTCTTCATAGTCCTGCAATTCCCTGTACCAAGTGAACATCTTTTCAAGCCCTAATTCTTCTCCTACATACTTTTTTTCTGAAAGCTTAAGTTCCTGCATCCAGTCAACTTGCTTGTAAATTTCATTGTCAATCAAATACATTAATTCAAAGGCTCTTTCAAGGGAAGAAATCATCTGGCCTAAATAGTAGCTTAATAATATTTTGGCTGCTTCTAATTTATCGGGCAGTGTTATTCCCAATTCTTCTAAACTTAATTCAAAATACCTGATATAATCATGAGAATTATCTTTACTTGACATACCAGCTAGAATCCATAGGGATTCAGTATCATGTCCCTGATTTATTGCTGTAACGGCAATCTCAGAGAAATGCCTACTTGTGAGGTTTCCCAGAACATAATCAACTAATTTCTCCTGAAGATTCATAATTATATTTACACCCAACGTCTAGTATAAACGACGGGCGAGGCCGTCGGCCGAAGTCTGACGTTTATGCCTTGTTAGCGGGTGTTTTTCTTTTTTTATATGTCGTAGTAGAGACCCAGCCCCAAGTCACCAAATAAAGCCAAGTGTCCAGCAATTAACAAAGGGAAAAGGAATACTGCGGTTAATTTCTCTTTCCTGTTTTGCTCCTTGTCCTGAAATATGGTGTTAACCAGAATTATATAAGAGGGCACTAATCCAAGAAAAAGTAACAGGTGAACCCAACCAAGCCCCGTACTGTCGTGGCTTCCTCCAGAATAGAGTTTTATTCCTATGTCATGTAGAGAAATTAGTCCGAAGGTAATAATCAAAAGAGGAATCGGGTCGATGGTTTTTACTTTAAAGCAAACTAAAGTCGTCGTAATTATTAGCACGACAGGTGTAAGCATCATTCCAGTCGGTGCAAAGGAGTGAGCGAACAATATGTTTGCTACAACAAGAATAAACGCTATCGTGATTCTAACTTTCATATTTCAAATACCCGCTAACGTATAGCATTGTGGTCGTTGCGTCAGGCTTTTGAATATCATTAGCCTGTAAACAATGGCATCATGCGGGTGTTGGGCGGCGTAGTTCTTTTCTTAGGTAATTTATCTGATTTTCTAAAGAACTACCCCTTTACAGTAGGAAAAATTTACTAATTCAACTTCTTCAGTGGTTGGTTAAAGGCTTTATTGCTTTAGCCTGTTTCCAAGCAATGGTTTTCATAAAAATGAGAAAGAATAAAAACTGCTGCGGGCTGATTTCTTTTCGGCAGGGCTAAGAGAAGTCACCCGCTCCTTTATTTTTATAAAACACTCACCAGGGCTGGGAAAAATAAAAATAAAAACACCGGTGGCTAAACTAGTAAATAGCAGCAATAAAAGTAATTTCTCATTCGTTCAAACCAGGTACTGCTTTTCAAGCCATACCAAACACAGGAAAGAATACCTCTCTTAAAAGCAATTTTAATCCGGTATCTTTTCCTGTGTTTTATTCTTTGACCTGCTGGCAAAGACTGGTTTGAACTCCTTCTCTTTTTACCTTTATTGCTGCTATTTACTAGTTTAGCCACTCCTGAATAGCCCAAATTTTTCCTGTTGCGCCCAACGGGTTCTGCTAAACGGTGGCGCAGCTAACGTTTAGGTACTGTTGGGTTTAGTAATATTTCAAGGGTATAACTTAGTATCTCATCTTCTACGTCAAGCAGATGATCCCTTATTCTATAATCAGGTTCTACCCCTGACAAGGCTTCATCGCCATTGGGCCGGACGATGTATCCTTTAGGCACTTTCACAGTGATGTCTGTTTCAGGCAGTGTAAAGGAGAATTGAGACGCATACAGGGTGGGTACATCCCCTGTTTCTTCGCCTACAATTTTCCCGAAGCCATAGTCCTGTATAAGTGCGGCGCTTACGGCTGCCATGGAGTACGTCTGTCGGTTTACCAATACATATACCTTTCCTTCAAAGCGTTTAGCCTCAGGTGCCGGCTGCTGGATTGGCTGGTCGTATGCAAATACTTCTCCATCCTGATGACCCAGTATGGCTTTTGTATAGTCATCTATTTCTGCTTCAGGAGTATCGCGCCTTGTCTGGTCTTTTAGAACCTTGCTTGTTTTTAACTTAAAAGTAGAATACCACCTGAAAGGCTTATCAGCAAAGTATGAGATCAGGTGATCACTATAAGCATTATGTCCCCCGGAGTTATTTCTCAGGTCAACTATCAGCTTATCGATGTTCTTTGAGTTTATGTCTGCAAAAACAGAGTCAATAAATTCCTTGAACTTCCTTTCCCCATCTGCTTCCGCAGAACTGAAGGGGCCGGGATCAAGGTAGGCTACATCACCAAAATACTTAAAGGAGGGCTCAGTATTTAATATCTCACCGCCCCGTTGTGTTTCATATTCCATTACAGGAATGGCCGCTATGGTGTGCGTCCCTGTTTTCCCGTTAGCCCTTCTGATCTTTACCTTGAAAGCTTTCTTTTCTCCGAACACAGACCAGTACAGCCTGGGGAATGACCAGAACTCCACTTTCGCATTTTTAAAGTAGGGCCGCTCTGCCGAAATGTAAGGGTGTATCGCTTCCTGGATACTTTTAATGGGTTCACCATCAATGCGCAACACCTGATCACCCACCCTAACATTGAATTTACCTGTATAATTTTTCCGGATGTATGCCTTCCCACCTTCAAAAGCAAGTTCCAGTGGAAAAACTGCGCCCCCGCTTTGCGCAAAAGCAATGTAGGGCTGCACAGGGAAGTCTATTTCACTGTGCCCGACATTACCTGTAGCTGTAAATTTCTGTAAGAGCTTCGTTGTCTCCAACATGCTTAAAGAATCCCTCCCTATGGAGTTATAAATAGTCTGATAGGCCTTGTCATACTTGCTTTTATTGACATATGCATAAAGATTATAATGAGCTTTTTCCAAGGTCTTGTAGAGATATTTCAGATCAGCTTTCACAGCAGATGCTGAAAACTTCGTAACATGCTCCTGCGCTACTGAGACTCTTATAACAGTAAAAAACAGGGTGATGGTCAACCACCGATCTATTTTCATGGTTTTCAGTTTTTATTAAACCCAACGGTCTCGTATAAACGACGCGCAAGGCCGTCGGCCGAAGGGTGACGTTTATACAATGTTGTATGCAGGCTTTTCTTTTTTTACGACTGCTCTAAATTCCACGATTCGTAAACCTGTCCGTAGAAAAGGTACAAACTAAAATTCAAAATTCCTGTCAATATGAGTTTTACAGTTAAATCTGTATCTCTCTTTAGAGTAATTTATTTTCCAAATTATTAGAGTAACCATAAAAGAGCTGAGAATAGGAAAACCTAAACCTTGCTTATCTCTTACTTCTCCATAATAGAAGGTTGAACCATAATATAATTCATACCATTGTAATGTCGCAATCGTTAGGGCTGATACCATGTAAGTAATTAGTACAGCAATTTTCTTTCTATACTTGTCAAAACATAGAAGTATAAAGAATAACAAGAAGCTACAATAGGAAATAAACTTGAGAGTCAGGATTCTTTTTATTCCTGGATTTGAGTAGTATTCAGCAAACGGGTTGCCTATCCAATTACCTTGGCTTCCCGAATCAACAAGGTCTATTATTGATAAGAAAATGGCAAACAGAACTAAGACTGCAAGAGCCGTCTCAAAAATGTTTGATTTAATCTTTCTTTTAGCTACTTCTATTTTTAAGCTTGCATCCAACGGCTCGGCTAAAAAGCGTTTTAATGCTTTTTAGCTTTTGTTGGGCGTAGGCATTCTTTATTCACCTACTGTCGCTAATATTCTTATGATTATATTTTCTGAAATTCTAAAGTCGGTCTGCTGTACTTGATTTAGAACAGGTAATAGCTACTTTATATGTCCCTGCTGCTTGGCTTTGACTAAAATCCCAAGGCTGCCTGTTATTTTCAGGTCAAGCGATTTACCGACTTTCCTTGCTTTCAAGTCATCAAGTGCTACCAAAGTATGGGGTAAATCAAAAGTCAATGCAATGGCACTTGATTCTCCTTTGCCTAAAATCTGTGTTAGAGTCTGTTGAAGCGCCTTGTTACTTGCTCCTTTTATTTTTATCCAATCAGGTAAGCCTTTACCAAATTCTTCTGCAATCTCTGGAGTAACATAGATACTGGAGTAGCAATTTCTAAGCAACTCTAGTCTTTCTATCTTGTCAAACAGGATTAAGCAACTGGTGTCACAAATTATCAATTCAGGCATTGGCAATGTCAGATAATAAATCTTCTTCTGATTTACTGAACAGGGAAAATCCGTACATGCCCATTATTTCTATGAAAGCTCTTTTGGAAAGTCCAGCTAAATCAGCGGCTTGACCTAAAGAGAGCTTTTCCCTTTCGTATAGTTCCCCAGCTAAAAGTATTTTCAGTTCTGTTTCATTTATATCCAAATTCTCCGGCAACATTAAGCTTACTGTCCGCATATCCAATTGTTTTTATAAATATAACCGTTTTTTAGCATCTTTTGTTGTTTTGCTTACGCCCAACGGCTAGTGTAAGTGGCGGCGAAGGCCGTCGGCCGAAGCTGCCACTTACACTAGCCGTTGGCAGAAGTTTGTTTTTAGTTTGTCCAGTTCTCCAGTTTGCCTTCATCCTCCATCCATATCTCAATCTGAACGGTTTCCTCTATTGGTTTACCGTTCATTTTAACGATATCAAACTTTAGTCCCTGAAGTCCTTTTTTGATAGTAGTTACACAATAATTGAATTCTTTCTTGTCCCAATTTTCCTTGATTTCTTCCTTTGACTGATAGTCAGCCATGGCTACCTTACTCACTTTGCCGTCTCTGCCGATAGTTATAAAGTACCTCTCAGAGCAATCGAACTTGTCGATGCTTTTCCATTTTATTTTCTGGAGTTCTTTGAAAAGAATGTCAGTAATATTATCACTGTATTTCCTGCCTATCCTGTCTGGGGCGTCTTCGTAATTTGTGATTTCCGAAGCACTCTTGACTCTCCCGCTTTCTATTTGCACCAAGGTTTCCTTATCAAATGTCTTATGGAAAACCCCATCCCACCTCAGGAGATTTCCCTTCGGTAAGCTGAACTCGCCAGAATACCAATCCAAATAAACTCTGCGATTTTTTACGCGCTCCCCAAAAATGTCAGATAACCTTTTTCTAGAAGCTGCTCGGTCGATTGGTGAACCACTACGCAACTCCTTGCAGCGGATTATTTCATTTAAGAAAATACTGTCATTTTCTACCAGATAAATAGCCTGGTATCCCCGCCAACAGTTCAGAGAAGCGCCTTCCCTAAACTCTAAGCCAAAAAGATTTCCTTGGCTGGACTTTTCTTCCTTTTGCAGATATTGTTCAAGTATTAAATTATAGACAAGGATGGTGTCTGCTTTGAATATGATATAATCAGGTGATTGTGGACTGGCGAATCCATTCTTTGTAAAGAACAGAAATAATAAAACAGCTACTAGTTTATATGTCCACTTAATTTCTTTCATGATTCAAATTACTGCCAATGTACTGGGCTAAGGCACGCCTTGGTGTGCTTTAGGTGTGGTGTGCGCCCAGTATGGGCATACTGTTATCGAAAGATACAAATTATTCCAGAGGGTGCAAATCCCTTACAGACGAGTTGGTGAAGCCTGTTAGTAAGCCGCAAGCTGGTTTACCGCGAGGTAAGCAGTGAAGAAAGCGGGACTACAAAATCCGGTACTGACGAACAGAAAGTACATAAGAGGCCTATTAGTGCGGGTAAGCAAGCACCTCTTTGCAAAGCCTCTGACCAATAAGCGCTAGTAGGTAGATGTACCAGGAATCGGAGGAAGGAATATGCTCTTACCTGGGGAGGTCTCTTTGCCACGGGTTGGCAAGAGAGAAGTCAGCAGAAGCCATAGTAGTCATCAGGAAACGAGCCGCAAGCGCTGCGGAGGTCTCACGAGGTGATGAAGGGCCGAACGTAAAGTTGTTCCAAATATGGTAAGGAGGCCTGGCCAGCCTTACCTTAAGCGGAACAGGGATTACCATTAAAGTAGCAAGTAAGATGATAGAGAAAGTACTCCACCAGGGCAACCTGCTCCAGGCTTACCGGCAAGTGCTGGCCAACAAAGGTTCAGCTGGCGTAGACGGTATGCCCGTGAACGAACTAGCAGCCCACCTGCGCGTAAACCGGGATGCCCTAGCTTCAGCTATCCTGGGCGGCCAGTACTTACCTCAACCCATCTTAGGAGTAGAAATACCCAAGAGCAACGGCCAGAAACGCCTCTTAGGCATTCCTACCGTAACTGACCGCCTGTTACAACAAGCGGTAGATCAAACCATCGCTCCCTTGTTCGAGCTGGAGTTCAAAGCACACAGCTACGGCTTCCGTCCGAACCGTAATGCCCAGCAGGCAGTATTGCAAGCCCAGAAGCATATCAATGCAGGCTATCAGCACATCGTAGATATTGACTTGAAAAGCTTCTTCGATGAAGTAGATCATTGTCTGCTTTTGCAGTTAATCTACCGGAAGGTAAAATGCCCGCTCACGCTGCGCCTGATCCGCAAATGGCTGCGCGCCCCTATTCTTGTTGGGGGAAAGCTAACCAAACGCCGCAAAGGCGTGCCGCAGGGTAGTCCACTGAGCCCGCTGCTTTCCAATATCCTGCTCCATGAACTGGATAAAGAGTTGGAGCGGCAAGGGCTTTTGTATGTGCGTTATGCCGATGACTTTAGTATCTATACGCAAAGTGAGTCCGAAGCCCGCCAGATTGGCAACAGCCTTTATCTGTTCCTAAAGAACAAGTTGAGGTTGCCCATCAACCGGGAGAAAAGCGGCATTAGACGGCCGGCAGATTTTCAGCTATTAGGCTACCGGTTTGTACCCACTTACCGGAAAGGTGATAAAGGTAAATATCAGTTGGTAGTAGCAGAAAAAGCTTGGGTCCGGCTGAAGCAGAACCTGAAAGAGCTTACCCGCAAGACTACGCCCAGTGCCTTTGCAGAGCGTATTGAGCAACTCAAAGAAGTGCAGCGGGGTTGGGTAAACTACTTTCGTCTGGCCAGTATGCAGGAAAAGTTAAAGCAGGTGGATAGTTGGCTCAGAAACCGGCTGCGGCATTGTATTTGGCATGACTGGAAGAAACCCGAGCGGAAAAGAAAGAATCTGATCCAATTAGGAGTTTCTAAGCATGAGGCCTATGCCTGGAGCCAGACCAGGAAGGGAGGCTGGGCGGTAGCTCAAAGTCCCATCTTGGTTACAACTATTACGTTGAAACGTTTGGTAAAGAAAGGTTATGAATCGTTGTTCGATTACTACAAACAGGTTTCCCCACAACTGAATGAACCGCTGTATACGAGACCCGTACGTACAGTGGTGTGAGAGGCGCTCCCCATCAGATAACCCTGGTGGGGCCGTCTACTCGATTGGGCGAAGTAATTTTTTTTTTGAAATAGGCTGAGAGTTGGCCAAACAATATAAATATCTACATCCTTTAAGTGGATGCAAATAGAAATCGTGTGGATTATATTCTTTATTTAATAATTTTCTATCCTTCAAGATTAAATCTGTGTAATAAAATTTACTTGGGTGATCAAATAAGAAAGCTACTATAACAAACTTACTGTCTTTTCTTGACCATTTATTTAAAGTAAATTCATGCAGTTCCCTTTCTGATCTTTTGTCGTAATAGTAGTTATTAAAATTCCCCTCTTCATCTATATAGAATTTAGAAAAATGAATTCCACTAAATAAACTTCTTGGTACATCAATATAATTAACTGCTTCATTATCTTTTACAAAAATAAAGCGGTAGTCGCTTTCATCTACATACCTTTTGTAATTAAAGCCTTTAAACCAATTAATTTGATAAAGCTCTCTGCTTACATAATCTCTATTAGCGCCGCCTTCAAATAAGTACATTGTATCCCAATCAAAGGAAGTAAGTTCGTCAAAATCCAGAATATCGGTTTTGTTTAGGCTGATAAATTTTCTTTTTTCGTTTTTAATTGCTTCTTCAATGTGATTACCCGATCTCCAACTATGAACTAAATCACAGGAACTTGTAGAAAGTGACATAAATAGTGCAAAAATTATTATTAATTTATTACGCTTATCAATCATCAAACTTTACTCAAGCCTTTCTTAATATCATTTATTTTGCCCAACGGGCCGCGGCTATGCGGTGGCGAAGCTACCGTATAGGTGGTGTTAGGGGTATTTATATTTTACTTAAAATAAATTTTGTGCCTGCAAGATTGATTAATATACCCTCTTGATATTCAATACTATCCTTAAGCATTATCCTATAATTTCCATCATTTAAAGTCGGATTGTGTACTATATCAGATTTGTTTCCTGAACTAACATTTACTATCTGTATAAATTGCTTATTTACTTTCCATTTAATTTGTTCCATACTGCCATTACCAAGTTTTATAAATCCTTTATTATCCGAACTGAAGCTAAGTTCTGGACATTGATTATATTGAATAAATTTGGTAATAGTTGTAGAATCGGTTTTTACCTGCCATTGTATAGTGTTCATCATCCAAGACCCGATAAGTCGGAAGTCATTTTTATTTTTATGCTGTTGTGTTATTGTGGTTTTAAATTCGTTAGAATCTTCCCTGCAAGAAAATAATAAGACTGATACAATAAGAAGTATAATTCGAATTTTCATGTTATTAATTACCCCTAACGGCTAGTATAAACAACGTGCAAGGCCTTCGGCCGTGGCATGGTGTTTATACCTTGTTATGCACCGTTTTTTATTTGCTCTATGTGTTCTTTTATGTTCTCCAATTCCGACAACTCATAGTCATCGCTCTCTGTCCCTAATAGGTCGATGAGGTCTATCTCCTTCATCATCGTCTCTTCTCCAAGTAGGTTGGTGAGCACGATTTCTACTATCCCTTCCTTGTAGTCGGGTTCTATATCTTCAAGGGAATCCGCTTTTACCAAGATTTCCTTTTTACCGTCCTTATATTGGAGCAGAACGTACTCCCAATCTCTAGCTGAGAGGCTGATGCCGTATTTCGGCAGTTCCAGTAAGTCCCAATTCTCTTTAGGTTGCTTAAAACAGTAGAATTCCCATGAATCCATATTAGGAGAAAGTCGATGAACATTTTTTGCTAACTCTAATTTCTCCCAATCTCCACTAGGTGAAATTGTCAGTGAATTTTCTTTTACAACTCCAGGGCCTATTTCCCATCTTAAACCTAAATCGGTGACTTTGGAGTCAAGTTCATATAAGGTATTTTCAGAAAAATCATCCGATTGCAATTCCCTACTGTTTTGCTCAAACCAAATCCATAGGTCTTTTATTTTTGATGCTTCTGTCAATTTAGTATTTGTATTAAAAATGGTGCATAACTACTGGATAAACGGAGTAGTTCCGGTTATCAGCACTATGTATGGAGTAGTTACAGGCGTCTTTGCCATAAACATTATGGCTGTTTTTAGAAGAAACGGCTAATCCATGCATAGTAATGCTAATATATAGTTTTATTTATAAATTATCCAGCGGACTCTGAATTTTTTCTAAAGCATGGGTGGTAATATGGGTATAGATCTCGGTGGTTTTACTGGAACAATGCCCAAGAAGTGTTTGAATGTACCGTAAATCCGTACCCGATTCCAGTAAATGGGTTGCAAAACTATGGCGTAAGGTGTGGGGAGTAGGCTTGCTTAAGATACCGGCTTTTTCTACCGCTGCGTTAAAAACATGCCGGATGCTATCGGTGGTATACTGGCCACCAAACTGCCCTTCAAATAACCATACCTTTGGCCGGTAAGCTTTATAATACTGCCGTAAGCTGGTGAGTAGCCGCTGCGATAATAACGTGGTGCGGTCTTTCTTTCCTTTCCCGCCTCTAATCAAAAGCAGGTTCCGATCCGATTGTACATCACTGATTTTGAGGTTGATTACTTCACCAATCCGCAAGCCGCCTGCATATAACAATTGTAACAAACACCGGTGCTTCAGATTAATTGTAGCATCGAGTATGCGGGCTACCTCTTGTTTGCTTAATACTTTCGGTAAAGTTTTTGCCTTTTCCGGCCGTTCCACTTGCTCCAGTCTCAGGTTGGCTTTTCCTAATACCCGCTGATAATAAAACTTTACGGCATTGATGCTTTGGTTGATTAAAGAGTAAGAATACTGATTGCCCTGCACCATGCCCCGATGATAGTAATTGATTTCTGCTTCTGTAAAAGCCTTTATTTGTTCCATGCCGCATGCTTTATGGCCATTAATAAACCTTACCAACAAGCTGTGATAAGTCCGGATGGTATTTAAACTGTAGCGCAACAGAAACAACTTCTCCAGGTAACCAGGCGGGCAGGAAATAAAACCGGGATGATGGTTATAGCTTTGTTCCCAGAGCCTGATTAACAAGGGTATTTCTTTTATTTGCAAGGTCTGGCCCAGCCAAACTTGCGCGCTACCGTTCAGCTCATCTAATAACAAATGCAATTGCTTATTATCTGGGGCCAAGGCAAAACACTTTGCTTCCGGTAGCCACTGGCAAACCTGGCTTTTCTTTAATAAAGAATATAATGGCTGATGATAGGGGTACTGCAAGCTGATGACGGTTTTGTTTTCTAGGGCCAGGGGCACCAGTTTTATTATTGGTAATCCGGGCTTTTTAGCCAGGGCATCGGAAGGGTGCGGATCAGCTAAAACTCTAACTCCGGAGATAGGTTTTAATCTTTTAGATCGGTGCAGGTAATGAGTATTAATAGCAATGGCATCCCCAAAGTGCGCATAGGTTTTCTCCAGCGCCTGGGCAGAATGCGCCATTACGTAGCATTTATAGGTTTGGCTGTACTTTATCCAGCCCGCCGACTTTAGTTTGATGCTGATCAAAGCATTAGGTTTGTACCAGAACTTAATGAAAGTCTTTTCCTGATGCGCTAAGGGATTTAAATATACTACCGGCGGCTGGGCTCTTTCCATCTAATGCTGCTTTTAATAACGAAAGGTACGTAACTGCTTCAGTACAAATGGTTTTATAAGCGTATATATCCGTAGATATCCGCTTATAAACACGGATAATGAACAGAGATGGAAGAAAAAGTAGCCTGTTTGGTTTGTGGAAAAGAAATGGCCGGCCGGATTGATAAAAAATACTGCTCCGACCAGTGCCGAGCGCAAATTCATAACCGCAAAAAGAAAGCCGATGCCGGAGAAAAGATGATCTTGGATATAAACCGGATATTACGCAAAACAGGAGCATCCTGAAGTTATCCAGCCCTTTAGGTAAAACACTATCAGGAAAGAATACCTGGTGCTACAGAGCTTTAATTTTAACTATTTCACCCATCAGTATAAAACCGCCAAGGGCAATACGTATCATTTTTGCTATGATTATGGTTATTTGCTTTTGCCGGAAGAAAAAGTGCTGATTGTAAACTGGCAGCCTTACATGCAGCCAAAATAAAGCCGGCCCGGAAGTTTTAGCGAAAGAGCGGAGCCGGGTAAATGCAGGTGGCGTTATTATGGGGCTTTGTTCAGGTTATAGCGTAAGCCGGAAGCTTTGTATAAATCTATTTTAACCGAACCTACCAGCATTTCGGCCTGCACCAGAACCGGAATCTTGTTTTTATCGTCGGATAAGTAAATAGAAATAGCATCGGGGCCCGCAAATAATTTGTTGTCGGGCATTTTGGGTACCAGTTTAAAAGCCCGGAATTTTCCGGCTTTGGTTTCTACTTGTTCGCGGCCGCGGAATACAACGGTAAAATCAAAGACTTCTTCGTCAAAAAAACCTTTTATGCGTATCTGTTCGCCGTTTTTATATTTATCCAGGTTAAGCGTACGCAGGTAGTAAACGCCGCTCACAATATCCTGCACGTTATCGGGGGTTTTAAAAGTACCGGTGCGCTTGCTCTCTACCAATGCGGTGTTGCGGTAATGATCGAAAGTAACGTTTTCTTTTTTGCGATATTTGCCTTCTTCTATGTTGCGGTAAAAAACTTGGGGTAAAATGGCTGCCGTATCAATATAAGAGCGCCAGGTATCGCGGATGCGCAGAAAAAAATCGAAAGACCCGATGGTTTTTCCGGATACGTTGGCTTTATAGCAGGGGCGGTTATTTACCCGGTGTATGTCGGGCGCTACATCAATAACGGCTTCGGCCGCATTTATTACGCCGTAGTGTACCTTATACTTCAGTACTTCTCCGGTTGTAATGGCATCCTGGTCTATCTGCCGGATTGAATCATTAAATATAAATCCCGATGCTATCAAGAATAAAACAATCACCGGATAAATCTTACTCATATTTGTAAATTAAGGCATAATCGGCTTTAAATCAAATGTTATACCAATAATACCAACGCAAAAGTAAGCAATTGATTTTATTAGTTTTAAAACTGGTTGTATAAAAAAAGGTGTCTTAAAGAAGACACCTTTTACTTAAAGTCAGAAATTACTAATTTAAATTAATCTTCCTGCATGGCAGCGGCAATTTTTTCCGGTTCGCCTTTTATCATCGCCCGTATTTTACCTTCTATTTCGTCCATCAGGCCTTCGTTATCCAGTAAAATGGTTTTAACCGCATCGCGGCCCTGGCCCAGTTTATCGCCGTTATACGAGAACCACGAACCTGACTTCTGAATAATACTTAATTCCACGCCCAGGTCCAGGATTTCGCCTACCTTAGAAATACCTTCGCCGTACATAATATCAAACTCTACTACTTTAAATGGCGGCGCTACTTTGTTTTTTACTACTTTTACTTTGGTGCGGTTACCGGTTACGTTATCGGCTCCTTCTTTTATCTGGCCAATCCGGCGAATATCCAAACGTACCGAAGCGTAGAATTTGAGCGCGTTACCACCGGTAGTTGTTTCGGGGTTACCAAACATTACTCCAATTTTTTCCCGCAACTGGTTAATGAAAATACACAAGCAGTTGGTTTTATTAATGGTACCGGTTAGTTTACGTAAAGCCTGCGACATTAAACGGGCCTGCAAACCCATTTTGCTGTCGCCCATGTCGCCTTCCAGTTCGCCTTTTGGTACCAGTGCCGCCACCGAGTCAATTACAATAATATCTATCGCGCCGGAACTAATCAGGTGGTCGGCAATTTCCAAAGCCTGCTCACCATTATCCGGCTGCGAGATTAATAAACTGGTTGTATCAATACCTAATTTTTCCGCATAACCCCGATCAAAAGCGTGCTCCGCATCGATAAAAGCCGCCAAACCGCCTTTTTTCTGAGCTTCGGCAATACAATGCATGGTAAGCGTAGTTTTACCCGACGATTCCGGACCGTAGATTTCCACCACGCGGCCTCTTGGCAGGCCGCCAATACCCAGTGCAATATCAAGCCCAAGCGAACCTGTGGATATGGCTGGGATATCTTCTACTTTGTTATCGCTCAGTCTCATGACAGTACCTTTTCCGTAGGTCTTGTCGAGTTTATCCATGGTAAGCTGGAGAGCTTTTAATTTTTCGTTGTTTGCACTCATTTTTATCCTTTTAAATTCCTTAATTTTAGGCCTAAATTACATTTTTTTTCACCCATTTGCAAGCAGTTTTTGCAGAAGAAATTTACGTAATAGCGGCTGATTTTTAACATAAGAAGCCCTGCTTTCGTGCCATTCACCGGCCTTATTTATGAGAAAACTATTCCTTTTTTTTACCCTGATTTTAAGCTTTTCGGCTCCTGTTACTTACGCTCAGTTAAATAACCAAGCCCTGGAAAAAAAGCTGGAAGTAAAGCCCGAATACGAGCACGACCTGCGGTTTGGCGTAGATATTCTGGGTTTTAACCGCAACAACGAATACACCAACGACATTGCCGATGGTTATACTTTATTTGGTTATCACTTAAACCCCAAGCTGGTTTATTTTCCGGCTAAATTTGTGCGGCTGGAAGCCGGGGTTTTGCTTTGGAAAGATTTTGGTACCACCAACTACCGCCGGGTACTGCCCACTTTTACCCTGAAGCTGCAAAAGCCTCATTACCAGTTTTTGTTTGGTAACCTGCAGGCCAACGTGAGCCACCGCTACATTGAGCCCCTGTATGATTTTGAAAAAGTAATAAACGACCCCCTGGAAAATGGCGTGCAATTTATCTGGCAACGAGATAAACTATACTTGGATGCCTGGATCGACTGGCAACGCATGATTTACCCCGGCGACCCATTTCAGGAAGAAATTGAGGGTGGTTTAAGTGCCGAACAGCGCTTGTGGCAGCATGAGAACGGCTGGCGTTTAGGTTTGCCTTTTCAGTTTACCGTGCAGCATAAAGGCGGTCAGATAGATGCTTCTGAACTACCGCTCGTAACCAGGTTTAACGGGGCGGCCGGACTGAAACTAGAAAAAAAATTACCGAGCCGGTTCTGGAAAGCTTTGCGTACCGAAAATTATTACTTGGTTTACAAAGATTTTTCCCCTTCTAAGCTGGCGCCTTTTACTTCCGGCAGCGGCCTTTATTTAAATGTAGGCGCCGATACCAAAGGTCCGAACGTGTTGCTGAGTTACTGGCGCGGCAACGGGTATATAGCGGAGCAAGGCGGGCGGCTGTTCCAATCGGCATCAACCACTTATAGCCACCCAGACTACCTGGAGAAAAACCGAGAATTGCTGATTCTGCGCTTTAGCTACGATGTGCTGCTAACCGACGATTTGACTTTAACGCTACGTTTAGAGCCGCTGTACGATTTTAATAATCCGCAACTGGAGTTCTCGCACGGCCTTTACCTGCATTTTAATACCGATTTCTTTATGACCAAACTAAAGAAGTAATTTTCTTTAATGTGGCTTAAGTAAAGGGCAGGAAGAATGTTAGCCAGAAGTATTTATTTCCCGGCTTCGCTTTTTTGCAGGTTGTTGTAATCAGAGCGGGTGAGGCCATAATAATAAACATCGATGAGTTGTTTCCGGTCGTCGCGAAAGTCCTGCCGCAGGAGGCCTTCGCGCCGGAAGCCGCATTTTTCGGCCAAGGCATAACTGCGGGCATTGTGTAAGGAGGTACGAAGAAAAACTTTATTCAGCTGAGCATCTTCAAAAGCAAACCGGGTTATGGCGGCCAGCATTTCGGCGCCGTAACCATAACCTTCCGCGCCCGCATCAAGGTAATAACCAATTTCGGCTTTGGGAATAGATTTATCCAGGTTTTTAAGCGAAATATCGCCGATATATTGGTTTGTATCCTGCCGCCATACGCCAAAAGCATAACTTTTGCCCAGAAGCCAATCGGCTTTAAACTGTAGCAAAAACCTACGGGCCTCGTCTAAAGAAAAAACCTGCCTGATGCGCGCCGGAAATACCGGGGCCAACCGTTGTTTATTTTCTTTTATAAGCTTATAAAACGCCGGCGTATCGCCTTCGTGGTAGGGGCGCAACAGCAACCGCTTACTGGTCAATCTCTTTTCGGAAATCTTAAAAAGCATAAATAAGAGACGAAGTTTTGCAAGATTTAGCCACGCCACCAAAAGTAAATTAAATTTATATCATCTCCTGGTTGGTGGCCCTACTAAGTGCCAGGACGAAAATAATTATATATTCTGATTAGGTGTCATTTTATCACTCCTACCCCTCCAAAACAGGAGGGGAGCTTTTTAATTCATTTTTAATGAAGAAAAATGTAGATTTATAATTGTCCAACTACTTAAAATACCGGAATAAACAGGTAAATGAAAAAAACGCGCAGTACGTTCTTATACGGGGTTGCGCGGTTTTTATTGAAAGCCAAATAAATTATTTCTTATTAGCGTCGCCGTATTGGTACTGCAAAGGACTTCCTAAAGATTTTTGCGTAAACATTACGTTTAAAGTGCGTGCGGCTTCGTTAAAATATTCTAAACGGCGAATGAGTAATTCTTTGGTTAGGATGGTGCCTTCCGGAGTTTTCATATAGCCGTATTTGTCGTTGAGTATGTGCTGCATGGCCACGGAGGCGTGATCTTTGTTGTGCACATATAAATTTTTAAACTCTGCTACGGCGTCTACGCCGGTAGCCTGCACCGTAAAGTTTTCGCCGGTAGTATTTAAAACGCTGCACAAGATATTTGTATCCAGAGGCAGTGATGTCTGGAAAGGCGTTCGTTGCAGATCTACGCCGCTGTTTATAATATCCAGAATAATATTCAGGTTGTTTTCAAATCTTTCGTAAAGGGCGCGTGCTTCCATGTTTTGCTATAAAGAAAATATAAATACTGGTTTGAATTAGTCGAGGGTAAATGAAATTAGTTAAAGAAAGATAATACGTAAAATTAGGAAAAGCTTTTTAATGGTTTCGCGCTTTTATTACCCCGCGTTTATTTTTATCTGTTCAATAACTAGCCGATTCAAACCTGGCCATTGTATATAGCATCAACTGAGCATCCATTTTTTAAAAAAATCGCCTTGTCAGCATTGATATCTACCTTTAATTATTCTAGTCAAATTTGTAAGTAAACCTTACAGCAGAATTAAAAGCTTTATTTCTCTCCTGTTCAAAACCATACCTGGTCAATTGACTTTATGAGTGATGCGTTGATGAATGGAAGAAAGTTTAGATCTTTTCATGTGCTGGATGATTATAACCGGGAGGCACTGCATATAGAGGTAGATTTGTCGCTGAAAAGCAACCGGGTTGTATGGGTGCTGAATCATTTGTTAAATAGAAGGGAAAACCAAAACAGATCAGAATGGATAACGGGCCGGAGTTTATTGCCACGCTTATGGCTGAATGGAGTCAGATGCAGGGAATAGAGTTTATCTATATTCAACCAGGAAAACCAATACAGAATGCTTTTGTGCAACGTTTTAATGGTACCTTCCGCCGGCATGTACTCAATGCCTATTTGTTTGAAGACCTGCAGCAAGTGCGGGAAATTACAACAGCATGGCTAGAGGACTACAACTATAAAAGGCCACATGATGCACTTGATGGATTAGCTCCCGTGGAATTTGCGCAGAAAAACCAACACCAACAAGTAGTATCAACTTAAATAAATTTTATACTTGTAGCCAGTTTTAAAAACGGGAAGCCGACACTATGACCATAATTCCCTCCGTTAAACTCCGCATTAGCGCCAGGTAAAAACGCCGGATTACGTTTAAAAAAAATTTGGAATGCTTTTTCAGTATCCCCATTTGAATCAAGCAATTTAGTATATTTTGCCAGAGATAATCTTTTATATTGTTCTGAAGAAATTGGTTCAATTGAGGATTTACTAAAACTAAATTCAACCATTTTGTATAATCTTAATTTTGTATTTTTTCTCATTGGTGCCTAACAGCCCCAACTTTGTGGTCGCCGGGAGACTTGACGGAGTCAATGTCGAACGGAACAATCTGGATGAACTGTAACTTACCAGCGTTAGAATAAAGCCCGGCTGCCATAAAGCTTTTGTTAGGCGTTCGTGGTTTGTCTTTTATACTTTTCCGTTATATTTTGGGTCAAAATCCACCATCCATTCAATACCGAATTTGTCTCTAAACATTCCAAAATATGAACCCCAAGGACTGTCGCCAATAGGCACTTCAATATTTCCGCCTACTGAAAGTCCACTAAATAACTTGTCGGCTTCTTCACGGCTTTCTGCACTAATAGATATCTTAGACCTGTTTTCATTTTCATTTACTCTTCCCATACTTTCCGGAATGTCATTGGCCATTAAAATGTTTTTGCCAATTGGTAAAGCAATGTGCATTATTTTATTTTCTTCTTTTTCCGCTACTGGAAATTCAGGGCTTGATATATCTTTGAAGCGTATAATCTTTGCGAACTCTCCGCCAAATACTGATTTGTAAAACTTAAATGCTTCTTCGGCATTTCCGTTGAAGTTAATGTGTGGATTGATAAGTGCCATAACTTATATTTTTTAAGTTGTTTTTTTGTTTCTTATTCCAAATGTCTGAGCGCAGGGTGTCGCAATACAATGACGCCTAGCGTTTAGTATATGCAAAGCCCACAGCGCAGCAAGGGTTTTGTATATGCCTTGTTAGGTGTTGTTTTTTATCTAATACAGAACCGCTTTATAGTAAGAATTAATGTTAACTTCTTTGTCATCAGTAGATTCTTGTTTAAATCCTTTAACTACAAAACTGTTCTTATTTATCCAGAATATTTCTTTGATATTCCATTGGTCAGTTTTGAAGCTGGCAAATTCTTTAAAAGTTCGGCTGTTTCTTTCGCCAGAAGATTCTACAACACTGATAAAGCTTTCATCTTCATAGTCATTATATATTAATAAAAATCTATTATTCGGAGAGACCAGAGGAATATCGAAACCTATATCAAATTGATTAATAAAATTATATCTAACGTTAGTAATACTATCAATCAAGACCAAAGAGCTAAATTCTAGGTTGTCGGTATAATGATTATCATCTAAAACGTAAAGTTTTAAATCATCAAAGAAGCCATGGTATTCAGCCCAAGAATATTTGTCTACTTTATTTAAATCTTTATTATTCAGTCTATTAAATCTATATTTTCCTTTAGATGTTATGATAGTAAATGTTGAGTTATTCGAATAAACTTTTGCTAAGGCTGAATTCAATTTTAATAGTGATTTTTTAAATCCTTGAAATTCAGATTGAGAAATTTGTTCCAGGTCAATCTTGGGGAGTTTGTCATACGTTTCCTGATAACCTATTTCAATTGTTTTTTGGTTCTCCTGAGTTTTATTTTGGTTTTCTTGTACATTGATTAGTTTTGAAACTTTAGGCTGGCCTTTGGTTTTAATCTCATTATTCATTTTATTATTGGAACGGTTAGAATTTCCTTGAATATCCTTATTCTTTTTTTCGCTACAGGAAATAATTACCAATAAACTGAAGAAAACTAAAAATCTGGTATAACTCATATTTTATAAATAACACCTAACATTTGGGCTAAAAAGCGCTTTAATGCTTTTTAGCTGTTGTTATGCAATGGCTTTTTATTTTCATCAACCATTTTTACTTTAACAAAAAACCAAGGAACTGGCTCAAACCCATTTTCTTCATTGTTCATATATTCCACTAACTGTTCCCAGTTATTTTCATTATCTATTAATCCGTACTGGTTAATTTGAACTCTAAATTTATTAATTAATTCATTAGCAAGGTCATGGCAATGAAATGTATGAAAATCTCCTCCATCCTCAATACCTATTAAATCAAATCCTATTACTGTTTCTGATTGGTCTGCTACTTCAAGAATCCCCTTTTTAAGATTATCCCAAAGACCAATTGAGCCAATATCCTTTTCTCTATTTTCAAATGCCTTAATAAGTTCTTCTTTTTCAGACTCAGGGAAATTCACATTTAAAATATGATAATCCGAAATATTATTGAAAAACTTCTTTTTGTATTCAATTAAAGTTGCATAGTCAGAGAATGTATTAATCCAACCTATATTCTTCTCTTCAAACTTTTGGTCTGACCATGTTTGAATCTCTTTTATTTGTGATTTATCTAGGTTAAATACCTCTTTTGCTTTCTTTTTATTGTAACTACTCGAGCTCCATGAAATTGACCAATCATCCAGGTAGGAATCATTTATACAGGTACTACATGTAAAAATTTTAGTACCCTCAATGGAGCCGTAATTTGCGTTGCACAATTTTATAAAATAGTAGGCTCCTAAGTAATATTTCATTTTTAAGATTTTGCATAACTTGCGGATAAACAGAATTATTCCACATAATCTCCTGTATTAGCTGGCTAAACGGAGTAGTTCCGGTTATCAGCACTATGGATGGAGTTGCAACTGCTTTATCACTAAGTTCGGCAGTTAGTTTTTCAGAGTTCGCTGAAAACTATCACTTGTAATTGCTAATATATTGATATTTTGTGAGCTATTTAGGGACAGTGGTATTTTTTACAGGCAGGAAATATCTTAGGGGCTAATTTCAGTAATTGTGCTGGAACCGCATATTTACGGCCTTGATTAAGCATCTGGTATAAATTACCCGACGCTAAATAACGTTATAATTTTAATGTGTCCGGAAATCAAAAAAAACACTGGCACAAACCGGGTAGGCCCGGACTTGAGGCGGAAGTTATTCTGACGAAGTGTTTCGGGTAAGCATGATTTTTCTAATTGAATGGCGTAGCGGTTTAAAATTTACAGCCTGCAGGTAAAATGTTGTTTCGGCTTAAAATGTTTAGTGCCTGTAAAACAAAAGCAGCCGGTACTTAAGCAAAGTACCGGCCGCTTTTGTTTAAAACTACTTTTTACAGTAATTCCTGAATGATTTTTTGTTCCGTAATACCTTCGGCTTCGGCTTTAAAGTTTCGCACAATGCGGTGACGGAGAATGGGTAACGCTACCGCCTGAACGTCTTCTATATCGGGAGAATACTTGCCGTTGAGCAACGCATTGCATTTGGCACCTACAATCAGGTGTTGCGATGCGCGGGGACCGGCACCCCATTCCAGGTACTGGTTGGCCTGCGGGGAGCCCATTTCGGTGTTCGGCCGGGTTTTGTGTACCAGCCGTACCGCATAATCTACTACATTATCTACCACGGGTACGCGCCGCACCAGTTGCTGAAAAGCCATTATTTCGTCGCTGTGCAATACTTTGCTAATGGTATGCCGGATATTGGAAGTCGTGTTTTTTACAATTTGTAACTCGGCAGCAAAGCTCGGGTAATCCAGGGTAATATTAAACATAAACCGGTCGAGCTGGGCTTCCGGCAGGGGATAGGTGCCTTCCTGCTCAATGGGGTTTTGCGTGGCCAGTACAAAGAAAGGCTTGCCTAAGTCGTAGCGCTCGCCGGCAACCGTTACGGTTTGTTCCTGCATGGCTTCCAGCAAAGCTGCCTGGGTTTTGGGCGGGGTCCGGTTTATTTCGTCGGCCAATACGATGTTCGCAAAAACCGGCCCTTTCACAAACTGAAACTGGCGGTTCTGGTCCATGGTTTCGGAACCCACAATATCCGAAGGCATCAGGTCGGGCGTAAACTGAATCCGGTTAAACGACAGATCCAGAGAAGACGCAATGGTTTGGATGAGCAAGGTTTTAGCCAAGCCCGGTACCCCCACCAGCAAACAATGGCCCTGACTAAAAACGGCCGTTAAAACCAGGCGTACTACTTCATCCTGACCAATAATAATTTTTGAGATTTCGCTGCTCAGATTGCGATAAGCCTGGTACAGCGCATCGGCGGCTTCTTTATCCGAAGTAAATTGCTTCATGTTCTTTAATAAAGATCTCCTCCTAAAATATCACATTGGTTTAGGTCAGGATCAATGTCGATGTAAACCGTGTTTTTGTTTTTCTGGAACCAGGTAGCCAAAGCTTTTCTTTTCTTTTCGTTTAAAGCCGCCGCCGCCAATTTCTGATAATCGTCTTTTAAGTTGGCCTGATGCGGTGGCGAATTCGATTTTAAATACAAAATACGCAAGGCATCTTTGCCGTCTTCGGTGCGGTACGGCATTGGTTTGGTAATGCTGCCTACTTTCATGGTATCGATAACAAAGAAAATGGCCGGATCTACCTGGTCTAAAGGTATGTAAGTACTTTGGTCGCGGCGGTTCATCAGCAAACCACCGTTGTCTTTCGTTGGTTTATCATCCGAAAAGTCTTTCGCTGCTTTGGCAAATGTAATGCTGTCGGCTAAAATCCGGGCTCTGATATTATTTAATTCCTGGGCAGTACCTTCCAGGTCTACTTCGTTGGAGGTAGGTTTAATCAGGATATGGCGGCTGTTGTATGTTTCGCCACGGCGCTCAATTAACTGTATCAGGTGAAAACCATATTGCGATTCTACCGGATCAGAAATCTGGCCAGGTTCCAGTTTAAGTGCAGTTGCTTCGTATTCCGGAACTAATTCTTTTTTCTTCCAAAAGCCCATTTCCCCGCCTTTCTGCGCCGAACCCGGATCTTCGGAAAGCTGTGTGGCCAGCGTGGCAAAATCTTCCCCGGCCTGAATGCGTTTTTTAAGCTCTAATAATTTGTTGCGGGCTTCATCTTTCTGAGATTTACTCACCTGGGCCAGTTTCACAATTTGCCCGATTTCTACTTCGGCCGAAAAATAAGGTAAGCTGTCTTTGGGTATATCGTTAAAGAATCTTTTAACGTCTTGCGGGGTTACGTTTAGTTTGCTGGTAATTTCATCCTGCATCTTTTCGGCAATTAATTGCTCCCGTAAAGGCTGACGCAGTTCTTCGCGGTATTGCTTAATACCTTTGCCAAAATGTTGCTGTAATTGTTCTTCCAATTGCTGTTCGCCTCCGGCCTGGGCGGCAAATTGCCGCATGCGCTGGTCTATGGCATTTTCTACGTAGGAGTCTTCTACCACTATAGAGTCGATATCGGCGCGGGCAACCATAAGTTTCTGTTGTAAAAGCATCCGCAACATATCGCAACGGTCCTGATCGGTCATCGGTTTGTTCTGGCCGGCTGCCTGTTGCGCTATAGCACTTTCCAGGTCGGAGCGCAATACAATCTGGTTGTTTACTTTCACAATAATGCCGTCTATGGGTTTGCTTTTTTGTTGCCCCAGTGCAGCAGGAAAAGTTAACAGTACCAAGGCCAGACCCGGAATACTTTTCAGGAAAGAACGAAATATCAATTTATAAATCATGATGGGATAAAAAACTTAAAAGAATATACAGGCCCAAAAAGCTTTTTAAACCTGTGTTGTAGTAACGAGCTTACCGGTAAAAAAATTTCAATCGCTACAGAATTTACAAAGGTAAGTATTTAGCTATAAGTAGCAAGAAATTAGACACAAGTCTACCGGGATATTCTGGCCTTGCCTAAATGCCGTAAACCGGAAAGCAGGTTGTTTTGATACTTCTGTATACACATACCTGAACGGTGTCCGGTGCCTTTCACGCAGCGTCGTAGCATTGCTACAATGCTGCATAATTTCTTCATGAATATTGCCGTAACCACTAGCAGTAGCGAAAACACGTAATGGCCGTAAAGGAGATAAGAAAAAGGCGGGCAAAATAAAAACGCTGTTGGTACAGCGTTTTTACCAATGATATAGGCTTATTTCTTAACTAATTTCTCTACTTCGGCTTGGTTAACCTTAACCGGGAAACGTTGGCGAAGTTCGTTCAGCCATTCTTTTTCGAGGTAAGCCTGGTAATCGGAAGTAATCTGACCGCGGTTTTCGCTTAGTTTTTTGTAAGCGGGCGGTAATACCTGATGGATTTGGATATAATAGGTGCGCCCGTCTTTTTCCAGGGTTTGGGTGCCGGGTTGCCACGCAATGCCATCTAATACTTTATTCTCGCCTTTGGTAAACAGGCGGTGCGAGGCTTGTAAATTTAAAGCATTCGCTTCGTTCAGGTTTTGTTCCAGCACCCGTAAGTCCGAAGAATACAGGTTTAGTAAAGCCGTTCGCTGGCTATTAGTGGTTTGGTTTGTAATTACGTGGATGCGGTTGGCCGCTATGCCCCGACCCGTTAAATAATTCTGAATTTGAACAGCGCGCTTCTGAGCCAGGTTGTTTTTCTGAGCGGCTTCTTTGGCATCCAGCGGGCCGGTAATGCGTAAAGTCAGGCTGGTATCAGCATTTAATTTGGCAATTAATTCTTCTAAAGCCATTTTGGCCCGACCAGTTATTACGTCTTTGCCGGCATCAAACGCAATTGGGGCCGGTTTATTTTTGCGCACTTCAAAAAGGCCGGCGGCCATTTGCTTTTGCGCACTGGCTAAAATTTGCGGATTGGCGGCGCTTAAAATAGTAGCTTCGGCCCGGGTATCCCATTTATAGTTTTCGCGGTTGTTTTCGTAAAAAGCTTTTAAACCTACCGTATCTTCAAGGGCCTTAGACCAAACTTTTTCATCCATCAGCTGAAACAGTAAAATACCATCGCGGTATTCGTGTACCAGCATTTTATAATCTACATATTTATTTTCCAGGTTTTCTTTTTCGTAGTTCAGTAAGCTTTGCTCAGTATAAGCATCGTACAGCAAATTCATAACATGCGCCGGTGAACTGTTGGGGCGGGCCCGTTGATTTTGTTCGGCAAACTGGAAAAAGTCTTTTATGGGGTAATGTTTATCTTTAATGTTAAATAAGGGTTGAGCGGTTTCTTTGGCCCCAAAACTGTTTTTCCAGGTACCTCGCACTAATCCCGAATCGGCTTTGCTTAAGATATATTCTTTGGCCGCGGCTACTTCCCGAAAGTTATTTTCAGTTTTGATGCGTTTTAAAAAAGCCGCTTTGTTTAACTCCGAACGCGAATCTTTGGCAATGCGGTTGCGCAATGAAGTTTCCATGCCTTCGTAAGGCGGCAGGCCGCGCCGCTCAATTAATTTAATAATATGCCAGCCGTAAGGCGTTTGTACCGGACTGGCAATATCATCCGGCTGATTTAGTTTAAAAGCTGCTTCTTCGAAGCTTGGAATCATCCGGCCGGTGCCAAACCAAGGCAATTCACCGCCATTCTGCGAAGAACTGGCATCTTCCGAGAATTGTACTACCAGCTTTTCCCACTTTTCTTTGCGCTGTACGCGGGCGTATATTTCGTCTATTTTTCTTTTTGCTGCTACCGAATCGGCCTTGGGCATGCCCGGCGTGGCCCTTACCATTATATGCGCTACTTTTATCTCACCCTGGGCATTCCGTACATTATTAACCTTTATCAGGTGGTAACCAAAACGGGTGCGAACCGGCTGGGAAAGCTGGCCCGGTGGTGTTTTATAAGCGGCATCCTCGAAAGGATAAACCATTTGCAGGGCGGTAAAATAACCCAGGTTGCCGTTGTTTTCTTTGGCCGAAGCATCTTCGGAATAAACGGATGCGAGTTTGGTGAAATCTTCTCCGGCTAATGCCCGTTTGCGCAAATCTAAAATTTTATTGTAAGCCGCCAGCGTATCTTTCGGTTCGGCATCGGGCGTTACGCTTATTAAAATATGCGAAGCGTTTATTTCTTTCTGCATTCGGTCGTAAGCTTCGCGAATGAGTTTGTCGGTTACGCTTTTTTCAGTGAGGTAAGGTTGGGCCAGCTGTTGTTTATACCCTTCCAGTTCGGTCCGGAAAGCCGCAGTGGTATCCAGTCCACGGCTTTCGGCATCCAGTACTTTCAACTTAAAATTGGTATACAGGTCTAAGTACTCCTGAATGCTGGTGTTGGTATAAGCGTTTTCGGTGTTGCTGTTGTTTTTATTATAAACATAGGCAAACTCAGAAGTAGAAACGGGCTCACTGCCTAAGGTAAGCATTACCGGTTCTGATGTTTTTGGGGTTTGATTTGCTTTACAACCGGCCAGTATTAAGGCTGCCGCGCCTAAATAAAAAAAGCAGTTACGCATAAAAACAAAAAAAATACTAAAAAGAGAGGTTTTACCAAGCTAAAAAATGCTTTCTGCAAATTAGAACAATTTTAGTTAGTAATGCTAAAATAGTAACGGGAATAATAAAAGAATAACGTAGGGAAGGGTACAAAAATTTATCTTACTGCTTAGCCGGTAAGTGTAAGCAGTAATTTTGAGAGAGAATTAAAGTAAAAGGCAGGTCAAATTACCGCACTCTTTTATAGAGCCGGCAAATGTTATTAGAGCCCTGGGAAGTAAATTCAACTTTGTCCATTATACGATTAACCAACGCAAAGCCCACGCCTCCTTTTTTGCCTATTTTTATAAAGTCGTTTATATCGGGTTCTACGTAGTTCGCCCGGTCAAAAGATATTCCTTTATCGGCAATTTCAAACAAAAAGCAGTCGCCTTTGGGCGTAATGGTCAGCTTTAAAAACTTACTGTCGTCTTCTTTATTCGAATGAATAATGACATTGGCTGTAATTTCGTCTACAGCCAATGTTATCTGATTCAGCAGTACATCCGGTAAGGCATACGGATCTAAAAAGTCGGTCACAAAATCTCTGACTGCTTTCAGGTTTTTTTTATTACAGCTGATCGTGATCCAGTTATTCATTCGCAACCGTCATGGCTTCGTCGTAGGTAGATACTATCGTCATTAGCAGATCGAGACCCAGAATCTCGAAAACATTTCTGACTTTCTCCTGCATATTAAAGAAGATCAATTTGATTTGTGCGTCTTCGAAACGCTGTAAGTGGGAAATAAAAACGCCCAAACCGGCAGACGATATGTAATTCAGATTTTCGCAATCTACCAGTATTTTGCTGAAAAGCATGATTTCCGGTTTCGATAATTCTTCATCCAGCATAACGGATGAGCTGGCATCTAATTCGCCATCCAAGCTAATGGTAAGGGTCTTTTCTCTAATTTGATTTGTTATTTTCATGGCGTTTTTATTACGTCACATCTGAAAGTTTGGTTGAACATTTCGGAATTTTATTACAATCAGGGTCTGATCATCGTGGATGGGCATGTCCTGGCTAAATTCATTTACATCATTTATAATGGCGAATTTTATATCGTCGGCTTCCAGGTGATACGTTTGCGCCAGCATTTCGCGTAGGCGGTCTTCGCCGTATTCTTCCTGGCTTTTGTTACGCGCTTCCACAATGCCATCGGTATATACCACCATTACGTCGCCGGGGTTATAATCGTAGTGCATGTTATGGATGCGCTTGGCGTACGATTTGTCCCGGATAATGCCCAGACCTAAACCTTCGGTATTAAAATAAAAAGTTTCTTCGGTCATGGAATTATAATACAACGTATGGCAATGACCGGCGCGGGCAAAGAAAAGTCCTTTTAGTTTATAATCAATGATATAAAGTGCACTGGTAATAAACGAGGTTCGTTCAAGGCAGTGGTTCAGGGCCTGGTTGGCTTTTACCATAAACCGGACGGGTTCCAAATCGTCCTGCATTAAACCGTGAAAAATACCTTTCATCTGGGCCATGTGAAAAGCCGCCGAAATACCTTTTCCCGACACGTCGCCGATGATAATGGCAATGCGGCCTTCGCTTAGTTCCAGGAAATCGTAAAAGTCGCCGCCTACTTCTTTGGCCGCCTGCGAAAAACAACTTATTTCGAACCAGCTGTCGCTGGGGAAAGTTTTCGGAATGAGGCTGTCCTGCACCGAAGAGGCAATTTTTAACTCTTCTTTGTACCGCTCGTTCTGGATGGCTTCGTTGCCCAGGCGCAGGTTTTCGATAGTGAGAATGGTCTGGCTGGTAAAAGTTCGGATTACGTTAATGGTTTCGCGGTCAAAACCATGTTCCAGTTCTTTTAACAAATACAGGATACCAAATGTGCGGTGCGGCGATTTAAGCAGGGCTACATAAATAGACTTGTAAGGCAGGCCCATGACTTTGAACTCCGGATTATTTTCCAGGTTGTTATTAATGTAATCGGCGTTGGTCAGGGTAAACTTCTCTACCAGGTCCCGGATTTGGATGGTAGATTCCTCATCGATATTATGCATTTCGATTACCTCATTCTCATCTTCCTGAATTATTTCCAGCCAGGCAGAATCGGTAGCGGAAGCTTTAATGGCACTTTCGAATAAGGTGTGATACACCTGCGGTTCGTCTTCGCCCTGTTGTATTAACTGGCTTAAGCGCTGAAAATTAAGTAAATCTTCTCTTTTTTGCTCAAACACCGATGAAGTAGGCAAACTGAAAAGCCCCACCAGCAACGAAGCAACTGCGTACAAAAGCACAAAAAAAGAAGTAAGCAAAAGAAAAGGATCGTCGAGGTAAGCCAGCACCATGCCGGGCTGCCGGGACATGTGCAGGAAATACCGGTAAAATATAAGCAGGCTAATTCCAATAACTACTAAAAGCAAAAGGGAACGCCATCTTTTAATAGCGGTAAGGTAAGCCACCCAATTTAAATGCAGGCAGAGAAAAAGCGCATAGAGCATCAGCAAAGCCAGCAAAGGAATAAAAATAAAACTGGTATAATCGAGGCGGAAAAGCGAAATAATAATGGTACTGAAAAGTAATATTTCGAACCAGCGCCATTCAAACTCCAGGGCTTTGGTTTTTTGCAGCAAAATTAATCGTCGCCAGATATAAAATCCTTTGGCAATAAAAATTACAAAAAAAGCAAAGTTAACGGCATAAAGCGTTTCCAGCAGGGTAGGGAAGGTGCCGCCGTGTTGTCGGGCATAAGCATTATAACCCATGTGCAGCACGGCGCAGATATAAGCCGTAAAGCCCGCACGGGTAAATAATTTCCAGAGATAGCCCATGTGGTCTACTCCTTTATAAGCATTTACCCGGATGCGTTGCAGCATAAAAATAGCCAGCACAAATACGGCTTTGGCTATATGGTTCAGGTAATTGGTGGTACTGAACGAATTGCTGCTTGCCCCGTTGGCATGGATATTTAAAATATTACCCAGCAGCAATGCCCAGCTAATAACCGCAATAAATATAAAGTACCTTTGATTTATTCGATTAAGCATGTAGTAGTGTCGCGCCTTCCGGCGTAATTTGATCGGCTGAATGTTAGTTTACCCACTTGTAAGTTAAATTCCGACGCTTAAAAGTATAAAAAATATCATTATAATATTTCATCGACACTAAAAAGTTAAGGGCACAGGATAGTAAGAGCTGGAAAAGCTAATTGTACAGCTCTTACTTATTTTCCGGTATTTTGGTTTAAAATATCCTGTTTTTCAGTATACTTACCGGCTATAGTTCGGGGCTTCCCGGATAATCTGTACATCGTGCGGATGGCTTTCTTTTAATCCGGCACCGGTAATTTTTACCATATTGGCCTCTTGTAATTTGGCAATGGTAGGCGCACCGCAGTAACCCATGCCGGCCCGTACGCCACCTACTAACTGGTATAACACTTCGGCCACAATACCTTTATAAGGCACGCGGCCCACAATACCTTCGGGTACCAGTTTTTTCAGGTCATCTTCGGCATCCTGGAAATACCGGTCTTTAGAGCCGTCTTCCATGGCTTCGATAGAGCCCATACCGCGGTAAGTTTTGTATTTCCGGCCTTCCAGCAATAACATTTCGCCGGGCGCTTCTTCGGTACCGGCCA
>Ga0210040_10000479_pt1 | contig 67130 bp, 57 predicted proteins | sample CryGeyCG12114_NA_FD_185462 | JGI IMG/M metagenome (GOLD analysis project Ga0210040, IMG submission 185462) | Groundwater microbial communities from aquifer - Crystal Geyser CG19_WC_8/21/14_NA (SPAdes) (version 2) | ecosystem: Environmental > Aquatic > Deep subsurface > Groundwater | place: USA...
TATTTAAAAATATTCTGGCGGAGGGGGGGGGATTCGAACCCCCGGTACGATTTGACCCGTACGACAGTTTAGCAAACTGCTGGTTTCAGCCACTCACCCACCTCTCCGTGTCTTCCGGTTGAAGAGTGCGCAAATATACAATAACAAATATGAATTAGCCAAACCTTAGCTTTAAAAATAACCGCTTTTTTTACGCTCTAGTTTAAATGTAAGCGTTAGTTTTCTGTATCTGAGCGGCTTCCCTCCTGCTCTATTCCCATAAAAAATTTAAAATATTTATTTTAAACCAGTCGTTTCCTAATCAATCTGGCTGCTGTTTATCCTAAATTCTGTTTCTGTATATTTGCACCGCAACTTAAATAAGTAATGCGCCCCGGTAAAAAATGAGTTGGTACCAATCCCTTTCGTGGCTCGAAATTATTTTCGGAACCATTTTTCTGCTTTTGTATGCGGGTTATATCTTCCGCATAAAAAAATTGGCGTTGTACTTTAAACAAAATGCCCATACTCTCTGGATTAAATTTAGTCTGCGGAGCGTTTACTTTTTTCTTTTATTAGTCGCTTTGTTAGGTCCCTCCTTCGGGGCTATGAAAAAAGAAATCCGGACTACCGGAAAAGATATTTTTGTATTATTAGATTTAACCGCGTCTATGAATACCAAAGACGTAGCCCCTTCGCGCCTGGAAAAACTAAAATACGAGCTGGCCCAGGTATTACCTACTTTAAATGCCGATCGGGTGGGTTTGATTGTTTTTTCTGATAAAGCTTTCCTGCAGTGCCCTTTAACCTACGACCTGGACGCCTTACAACTTTACAACCGCCTGCTCAGCACCAAGCAGGTACCGGAAACCGGCGCAAACTTCCGGCCGGCGCTGCAACTGGCTTTAGATAAATTTACCGCCGAACGCCCATCCGGGCAAACAGCCGGTAAAACCAAATTTATTATTTTGTTTAGTGACGGTGAAGCCTTTGGCGAAGATGTGCGTCCGGTTTTACAACGTTTAGATCGCCAGCATATTCGGGTTTTTACGGTAGGTATCGGATCGGAAGAGGGTGGCCTGATACCGGCAGGCAATAACTATAAGCGAAACCAAAATGGGGAGCGGGTAACGAGTCGTTTGCAACCGGCCCCTTTAAAAGAAATTGCCCGCAAAACCAACGGACAGTATTTTACCCTAAACAATCAGGCGAATGAACTCTCGTTGTTAGAAAATAGCATCAACAACGCTGCCGCCGAAGAACGAGAATCCGAAACCATTGATATTACGGCCAATAAATATAAATACCCGTTGTTAATGGCTTTGTTTCTAATTGTAGTGGATGCTTTGTTAACGGTAACGGTAATTAAGATATGAAATATATAGTAGGTATATTTTTGTTTTTAGGCGTGCTGGGAGATGGTTTTAACAAAGCCTCCCGCATTAACAACGCCGTACAGGAAGCAAAAATATATTTCCAGAACAGGCACTACCAAAAAGCTGCTGCGCGCTATGGTTACCTGGCCGATTCTTTAGGCGTAAAAGATGAACAGTTACAGATTAACCGGGCCCATGCGCAATACTTAAACGGCGAATTAAAACAAGCCGGAAAAAACTATGCCAGCCTGACCAATAGCCCGAACCAGGAAGTACAGGCAGTGGCTTTAACCCAAATGGGCCTGATTTACTTTCAGCAGGACAATCCGGAACGAGCTCTTTACAATTTTAAAAAGGCTTTGATCCGGGATCCGCTAAATGATAATGCCCGCTATAATTACGAACTAGTCCGGAAATACCTGGCTAGCCATCCCGCTCCGGCGCAACCGCCTAAAAGGAATGCTCCCCGTAATCCGGAGGAAAACTCGAATTTAGAAAATAATGCGCAAAGTACCGCTGCTCATTCTTCTGAATCTGGAAATGCCGGCACTACGAATGATTTTCAAAATCCGGCTAAAAACCCCTCGGAAAATATAGCGCAAAGCAATGGATCAGGCAATAAAGGCAGCGCCGGAAAATTAGATAATAATAGATTAAAACCAGAAAACAACAACCGAAATAACCCGATAGCCTCCGGTGAGGCGGGGAATAGTACCCCAGGCTTGGCCAATGACTTGGGGAATAATGCCAATGCTGATATAAACAAAAATGCTGGTCCTGAAAATGCCAGTAATGCAGAAAAGGAGTTACAAACGTTACGGGCCCGCTTGCGTAACACCAACATAACCCCGGAAAAAGCAAGAATGTTGTTGGAGGCCATGCGGCAGGCCGAATTACAGTATATGCAACAGGTGCCGCCACAATCAACTCCTAAAGCAAAAAAAAGCTTCCCGAATTGGTAAATTCAGACCATTTATATCCCTAAAAATTCATCGCCATCCAAGGCTCAATTTTCATTTATAACTGTTTACTATTCACTGATAACTGATAAAGTTTTATGCAAATAAAAGAAGTATATATCATTGCTGCTGTCCGGACACCGATTGGCTCTTTCGGAGGTAGTTTAGCTGGTTTAACGGCGCCCCAATTAGGTGCTATTGCCATTAAAGGTGCTTTAGAAAAAGCCGGCGTTGCTCCCGCCGAAGTGCAGGAAGTAATTATGGGCAACGTATTAAGCGCCAATTTAGGTCAGGCGCCTGCCCGGCAAGCCGCTCTTTATGCTGGTTTGGGCTACGAAGTAGAGTGTACTACGGTAAATAAAGTTTGTGCTTCCGGTACCAAAGCCATTATGTTTGGTGCCCAGGCCATTATGCTGGGGCATAAAGAAGTAGTGGTAGCCGGTGGTATGGAAAGCATGAGTAACGTGCCTTTTTATTTAGATAAAGCTCGCTTCGGCGCCAAGCTAGGCCACGGTCAGATGATTGATGGTTTACTAAAAGATGGCTTGTGGGACGTGTACAATGATTACCACATGGGCAATGCCGCCGAAAACACGGCCCGGGAAATGGGTTTCACCCGCGAAATGCAGGATAACTTTGCTATCGAATCGTATCGCCGGAGTGCCGCGGCAGCGCAAGCCGGCTATTTTAAAGACGAAATTATTCCGGTATCGGTGCCACAACGAGGCAAAGATCCAATTATGGTAACCGAAGACGAAGAATATACCAAAGTTAATTTTGATAAAATCGCCGGATTGAAACCAGTATTTGATAAAGAAGGAACTATTACGGCGGCTAATGCTTCTACTTTAAATGATGGTGCGGCGGCCGTAATTTTAATGAGCAAAGAAAAGGCCAAAGCCTTAGGCGTAAAACCCATTGCCAAAATAAGGGGCTTTGCCGATGCCGAACAGGAGCCCAAATGGTTTACAACTTCGCCGGCGCTGGCCATTCCCAAAGCTTTAAAACACGCCGGCCTCGAACCTGCCGAAGTAGACTTTTACGAAATAAACGAAGCTTTTGCAGTTGTATCGCTGGCCAATAATCAAAAACTAAACCTGCAAAACGAGCAGGTAAATATATTTGGCGGTGCCGTATCATTAGGCCATCCACTGGGCGCTTCCGGAGCTCGAATTGTTACTACTTTATGCAGTGTATTGGATAAGAAAAACGGTAAAATTGGCGTAGCGGGTATCTGCAATGGTGGCGGCGGTGCTTCGGCGATTGTACTGGAAAAACTATAATTTACCAAACTGGCATGCTATTTTCTAATAGTCTTTCGTTAAGTAGTTGTTAGTAATTAGTCTTTAGTTATTTATATCAAAATCAGATATTTGATATGTAAAAGACGTGTCGATAAAATTTTATTACTAGTTGTTTTGCCTGGTGTAAGGCTATGTATATTTTATACTATTGCTATATGTCTCTATTATTCCGGATTACCGGTTTTTCTTTCTTTCTATTATTTGTCCAGTTTTCCGCTACCGCACAATTGCGTAAAGTGGTCACCTATCACGACACCTTAAAAACGCACATGAAGGAAGTATACTTTGTGATGGAGCCGGACACGTTGCCGCACGGCAAGTACCAGCGCTTTTACCGAAGCGGAAAAACGGAAGCCATTGCTAAATTTAACCGCGGCAAACAAGATAGTCTGTACATCGAATTTTACGAAAACGGCCAGAAACGGATAGAAGTACCCTATGTCAATAACCTGAAGCAAGGTCCTTTTAAAAGCTATTACGAAAACGGGAAAATTTTGCAGGAAGGTACTTACGTCGATGATCAGCAAAGCAATGCCATTAAAACGTATTATGAAAACGGCCAGCCAAAAATGGAAGCTGCCTTTGTAAATAATGCCCCCGATGGTTTGGTAAAAGAATATTATGACTCCGGCAAACCTAAATCAGCCATTACTTACGCCCGCGGCGAACAAAACGGTCCGGCTTTTACCTACTTCCCCAATGGTCAGGTGCATACCGAGGGACAATTCCGGAACGGGGTACTGGATGGCTCTTTCAAAAGCTATTACGAAAACGGGCAATTAGAAGCAGAAGCTACCACGGTAAGCGGCAAAAGAAGCGGCACCTATAAAAGTTTTTATCCCTCCGGCAAAATCAAATCCGAAGCTAATTACAAAACTGTTACGCTAGCCAAACCCAAAGAAGAAGCCCGGGCCAGCACCAGTATTGTAACCGGACGGGATGTATTTAAAAGCAACAGTACCACCAGCCAGATGGATGGCGTAGCGAAAACTTACTACGAGAACGGCCAGGTAATGAGTAGCATTAATTACAACAACGGCGTTAAAACCGGTTTAACGCAGTATTTTTACGAAACGGGTAAGCTAAAACAGGAAATATCTTTTTCGGAAGAAGCAACTTCCCACAAAATCACTGATTATTATCCATCCGGCCGGGTACATGACGAGCAAAATTACAAGCAAAACGTAAAAACCGGTGATTGGAAAAGTTACTTCGATCAGGATAAAAAAATAAAGGTTAAAGAAACTTATAAGAACAACAAACTGGAAGGTGAACGGCTTACTTACCACGAAAATGGCCAGGTACAGGAAAAAGCCGCTTATGTAAACGGCAAAATTGCCGGTGTGCAAATTACTTACTACTCTTCGGGCCAAACAAGGTCAGAAACTGAGTACAAAAACGGTTTACGCAACGGTACCTACAAGCAATATTACGAAGATGGCAAACCCGAGATAAATGGCATTTATAAAAACGGTAAGCAATCCGGTATCTGGAAATACCTGGATGCAGACGGAAAAGTTAGTAAATCGGTTTCGTACCGGAACGGACAGGTAGTTACCAGAAACCCTTCGGGGACAAGTAAATAAGCAACTTTGTTTTATTCTGCGGTTAATTATTCCGGAAACAGGAGATAAAATTTTTCGCCGGAAAAGATTTCTTGTGTACTTTCGTGTACCAAACAGAATAAAACTATGAGCCGGGACCTGAACACTGCAATCAGAAACGATTGGTCTATTGCCGAGATAAAAGAAATATACGAAAAACCTTTGCTGGAACTAGTTTTCGAAGCGGCACAGGTACACCGTCAATTTCACACCGCCAGCGAAGTACAGGTTTGTACGTTATTATCCGTGAAAACCGGCGGTTGTCCGGAAGATTGCGCTTATTGTCCGCAAGCCGCCCGTTACCATACCGACATCAAGGTACAAGCCTTATTAAACGAGGAGATCGTACTGGCAAACGCGCAAAAAGCGAAAGATGCCGGCTCTACCCGCTTCTGCATGGGTGCGGCTTGGCGCGAAGTACGCGATAACCGCGACTTTGACCGGGTGCTGAGCATGGTTAGTAAAGTAAACGATATTGGTTTGGAAGTATGCTGTACCCTGGGTATGCTGAATGAATACCAGGCCCAACGCCTGAAAGAAGCCGGTTTATACGCCTACAACCACAACCTGGATACTTCCGGCGATCATTACGAAAAAATTATAACTACCCGTAAATACGAAGACCGTCTTAATACTTTAGAACACGTGCGCAATGCCGGTATATCGGTATGCAGCGGCGGGATTATTGGCTTGGGCGAAACCGACGAAGACCGCATAGAAATGCTGCAGGTACTCTCTAATTTACCGGAGCACCCCGAATCGGTACCGGTAAATGCGCTGGTGCCGGTAGCTGGTACGCCTTTAGAAAACCAGCCGCGCGTATCGGTTTGGGAAATGATTCGCATGATTGCCACGGCACGTATTACCATGCCTCGCACTATGGTCCGTTTATCGGCGGGCCGCACCGAAATGAGTTTACCAGAACAGGCTTTATGCTTCATGGCGGGTGCTAACTCTATTTTCTCCGGCGATAAATTGTTAACTACTCCTAATCCCGGCGTAAACGAAGATCAGATGATGTTCCAATTACTGGGTTTATCGCCCCGTAAAGCCTTTAAAGAAGCCGGCGAAGTACTTGCTTAATGCCATGGAACTGCCCTTTACTTTACGGCAGAAGCTGCAAAACCGAAAAAACAACGGTATTTTACGTCAGTTAAAAACCGATGCTGCTGCGGTTGATTTTTGTTCGAACGATTATCTGGGTTTGGCGCGTTCTCCCAAATTAAAAGCAATCTTAGAACAGGAATTACTGCGTTACCCCGATTTACCTATTGGTGCTACCGGTTCCCGTTTATTATCCGGCAACAGTTCCTTGATGGAGGAGTTAGAATTAACGCTGGCAAATTTCCACCAGGGCGAAGCTGCTTTACTTTTTAATTCCGGCTATACCGCTAACACCGGCTTTTTTTCGGCAGTGCCGCAACGCGGTGATACCATCTTGTACGATGAAGCCAGTCACGCTTCCATTAAAGACGGTATCCGGTTAAGTCTTGCAAAAGCTTTTTCTTTCCGGCATAATGCCGTAGAAGATTTAAAACGAAAAATGCAACGGGCCACCGGTACCATTTACGTGGTGGTAGAATCATTATACTCCATGGATGGTGATTTTGCTCCCCTACCAGACTTAGCCGAACTTTGCATTGAAGCTGGCGCTTATTTAATTGTAGATGAGGCGCATACGAATGGCATCTACGGAAATAAGGGCGAAGGACTGGTGCAGGAGCTTAACTTACAGACCAAAGTTTTTGCCCGTATTTTAACTTTTGGCAAAGCATTGGGTAGTCATGGCGCGGCAGTAGTGGGGTCAAAAGAACTAAAAGAATTTCTCATAAATTTTAGCCGGCCCTTTATATATACCACCGCCCTACCTTTACACGCAATACTTTGTATTAGAAGTGCTTACACCTTGCTGCCTGCTATGGGCGCGGAAAGAGAAAAACTAAGAACCCTGGCCGGTTATCTAAGCAAACTACTAACCGAGCACGCTAAGGGTATAGAAATAAATGCGGGCGACAGCCCGATAAAAGCTATCCTGGGATTTAGTATTCCGCAGTTAAAAGCTGTTTCGGATAATTTAATAGCGCAAGGAATGGCAGTGCGACCAATTTTCACTCCTACCGTGCCCGAGGGAAAAGAACAACTACGGGTGATTGTGCATACTTATAATACCGAAGCCGAAATAGAACAACTTGTCTCTAATTTAGCAGCATCCAGATGAAGCAAGTATTTGTTACCGGAATAGGCACCGACGTAGGTAAAACGTTGGTTTCAGCCATTGTAACCGAAGCTTTACAGGCTGATTATTGGAAACCCGTGCAGGCCGGGGATTTAGAAAACAGCGATACCATAAAAGTTAAAAATCTGGTTTCGAATAAAAAATCTTTCTTTCATCCGGAAGCTTACTGCTTGCCCAAACCTTTATCACCGCATGCCGCCGCCGCCGAAGCAGGCATTCAAATAGATTTAAATCAGATTACGGTACCGGATACCCCTAATAACCTGGTTGTAGAAGGAGCGGGTGGTTTGTTTGTGCCGCTTAACGCGCAGGAACTGATGATCGACCTGATACAAAGATTAAATGTGCCGGTAATTTTGGTTTCGGCTAATTATTTAGGCAGTATCAATCATACTTTATTGTCGGCAGAAGCCTTGCAAGCTCGTAAAATTCCGGTTGCGGGTATTATTTTTAACGGCGAACCTACCCCGGCCACGGAAGGTTATATTTTAAAATACACCGGCTTGCCCAAACTTTTGTCGGTGCTGCCGGAGAAAGAAATAAATAAGCAGGTCGTAAAAAAGTACGCCGCTGCTTTATCTTCTCATTTAAACCTATTATCATGACTTTAGCCGAACGCGATAGCGAAGTTATCTGGCATCCGTACACGCAAATGAAAACCGCCGGCTTACCCTTGGCCATCGCCAAAGGAGAAGGCGCTTTGTTATTTGATGAAGCAGGTAATACTTACCTGGACGCGGTTTCGTCGTGGTGGGTAAACCTGCATGGGCATAGCCATCCGTATATTGCCCAAAAAATTACGGCCCAATTACAGCAATTAGAACACGTAATATTTGCCGGTTTCACCCACCAGCCAGCAGTGGAACTGGCCGAAGGCTTATTAAAAATATTACCAGCCAACCAGAAGCGCATCTTTTATTCCGATAATGGCTCCACTGCAGTAGAAGTAGCGCTGAAAATGGCTTTCCAGTATTGGCAGAACCAAGGTATACAGAAAAACAAGATAATTGCCTTTCGGGATAGTTACCACGGCGATACTTTTGGCGCCATGTCGGTGAGCAGCCGGAGTGCTTTTACCCAGCCTTTTAACCAGTATTTATTCGAAGTATTGTTTATCGACGTGCCGGTGCCGGGTCAGGAAGAAAAATGCCTGGCGCAACTAACCGCTTATGCCCAACGATCAGACGTTGCCGCCTTCATCTTCGAACCATTGGTTTTAGGTACCGCAGGCATGGTCATGTACGAGCCAGTTGTGCTGGATCAACTTATTACCATCTGCCGGAACCACCAAATACTTACCATTGCCGACGAAGTAATGACCGGCTTTGGCCGCACCGGTAAACTTTTTGCCACCGATTACCTGCCTAACCAACCCGATATATTTTGCTTATCCAAAGGCCTGACCGGCGGCACTATGGCTTTGGGTGTTACTTCCTGTTCGAAGCAGATATACGATGCTTTTTTAAGTGAAGACAAAACAAAAACTTTCTTTCACGGGCATTCCTATACGGCCAACCCTATTGCCTGCACGGCAGGGGTGGCCAGTTTGGAATTACTTTTGCAGCCGGCTACCCAAACTAATATTTCCCGCATCGCAGAACAACACAATGCTTTCCGGGAAAAGATACAAACGCATGCGGCCTGTAAAGTAATCCGGCAAACCGGCACCATCCTGGCCCTGGAATTTGAAACCGGCACTACTTCCTATTTTAACAATATCCGGGATTTGCTTTATAATTTTGCGCTGGAAAACAAAGTGCTATTAAGGCCTTTGGGAAATATAATATATATATTACCGCCGTACTGCATTACTTCCGCCCAGTTAGAGGAGGTGTATGCCGTAATTATTAAAATGGCCGATTTACTCCATCAAAAATAAATTACTTGCCAGCAGAAGAATACATTGTTATAAAAGGCTATGGCTCTATTTCGCCTTTGGGGTGTAACCGGGAGAATATTACTCAAACATATCTTAGCGGACAATCGGGTATATCGCTCCAAAATATAAATAACCAGCTTACCCCAGTGGGAACTTTGCCCTTGGCTGCCGAAGAAGCTTTACTTGCTTTAACGCACGAAAATAAATCTTATGCCGGGCTCGACAAATCGGTTTTAATGGCCATTTATGCGGCCCGGCAAGCGATTAAAGAAGCTGGCTGGAAAACTGAAACAGATATAGGTATTAACATCGGATCATCGCGGGGAGCTACCGGCTTATTCGAGCACTATTTAACTCAATTTCTGCAAACTGGCTTGGTGTCACCGGTTGCTTCGCCTGTTACCACCTTAGGTAATTTATCTTCGTGGATAGCCCATGATTTAGAAGCTTCCGGACCAACAATGAGCCATTCGGTTACGTGCAGTACGGCGCTGCAAGCCATTGCCAACGGTTTTGCCTGGCTCAAATCGGGCATGGCCCACCGTTTTTTAGTGGGCGGAACCGAAGCTCCCTTAACTCCTTTTACGGTAGCCCAAATGCAGGCAATCGGGATATATGCCCCAGCCGGAGTAAACATTTATTATTGCCGGCCTCATAACCAGGAGCGCCGGAACACATTTGTTTTAGGCGAAGGAGCGGCCGTTTTTGCCCTGGAAAAAGTAACACAGAATGCTAAAAATCAGGACCGGGGCAAGGAGGTAGTGCTGGAAGCGGTAGGGTTTGGCTTTGAAAAAATAAAAAGTAAAACCGGTATTTCCGCCGCCGGCTTAAACTTCCAAACCGCTATTAAACAAGTTCTGCAGCAAGCCAATTCGTCCGAACCCATTGACTTGGTTATAATGCATGCGCCCGGAACGGTAGCCGGGGATGCCGCAGAACTAACCGCTTTAAAAACTGTATTCGGAGAAAAAGATTTACCTGCAATTTGCTCCAACAAGTTTTTAATTGGCCATACTTTGGGTGCTTCGGCCGCTTTAAGTTTAGAATACGCTTTGCACATTTTAAAAGAACAACAATTTCTGCCCTTCCCCTACCCCACCATAATAACCCCTAAACCTTCAAAAACAATTAAAAGAATATTACTGACAGCGGCCGGCTTTGGCGGCAATGCGGCGGCCGTTTTAGTGAGAGCAAACTAATACCTCAATTGCTTAATATTATGTTAGTGGATAAACTTGATTTAAGCTAAACAACGCATTAAATGATTCATTGATAAATAATTACACACTCATAAATGTAATTTTCAAGAAGATTTCCTCCGGTTTTTACTTTTATTTTCCTTCAAAAGTGAAGCTGGCCTAACGGAGGTTTTCTGAATGCTGCCCGCATGACCTATTACTACTTCCTGGTTCCAGGGATGTTCCCAATTGCCGTATTTGCCATCGGTAGTAATATCATACGGGCTATTGGGCCGGCCGCAATCACCGTTATTAACCGCACCCCACGACCAAACCAGCCAACCCATTTCTTTTGCCTGGCACTGACTCAGAAAACTGGTATAAGGAAAATCTACCGAACAATTAGGCCCAACTTTTGGTTGCGGTGCTTCTCCAAATAATAAAGGTATCTCATCGGTTACTACCCGGTTTATAAAATTATTTAGGCGGGCTTGGGCATTCTGGGCCCAATAAGTATGCACCGAAAACATACAACGCTTTTTAGGATCAGCTTTCATAATATCCTGCCAGGCAGCTAAAATATTGGTCTCGTCATGCCCCCAATTAGCCGCATCAATTAACAAAGGAACCTCGTAACCAGCTGTTCTGAGTTGCTGAACGGCATCGATGTACTTAAGCTTAAAAGTATCGGCGGGGGTGGTGCCGCCCACTTCATTGGCTATATTCAGCAATACCCATTTTTTATGCTTGTTTATAATGGCTTTTACCTCGTCTCTTTTCCAATAATCCAAACAAAGCTGAAGTTTAGTCCAGTTGCCGGTAGCGTCGTGCAGCTCGATAATTGGAATCATTTTATTCTTAATACAATTAGCAATTAATTCGTCCATTTCGGCGGGTGCGCCGGCCGTAGTCCAGGCCAGGCGGCAGGAATTGGCCCCGGTTTTAGCAATTTCGGGTAAAATAGTTACCCCGGTTTTATCTCTCGACCAGATAAACATTTCATTTACGCCCCGCAAAACTACTTTTTCGCCGGCGGCGGTATACAAATGCCGCCCTTTTATCGTCATGGTTTGGGCTTGTACTTGGGAGGTAAAGGCCCAAATTACTAGTAGCAGAACTGTTTTGGTGAGAGCAGATAATTTCATTATTTATTTTAAGGTTGATAGCTTTTTATTATCCACTCTAATTATTTCACTTGTTTTAATATCCAGTTTGATATTTCTGCTAAGGCTACCGGGGAAAAGGTTTGTTCAATCACAGCATATTCAGCAGGGGAGCCTGTTTCACTTTCTTGAAAAAAATGATTAAGATTCGGCAACTCTTTTATCGTTACATTTTCATTGTTACCATTTATTAGCGCATTGCTTATAGCTGCCAAGTTTTCTTTAGGCGGCACTTGTAAATCATTTACCCCATTTAAAGCTAACACAGGACAGTTTACTTTTTCTAATGAAGTTGCAGGATCATATCGAATAATAAACTGCCACCAAGGTGATGAAAACATGTCTATTTGAGCCGATATATATTCCTCTTTCGTCATCTCTGGAGGTTTCATAAAGGTTGGCATCTCTTCAAAATTTTCCGCTGTATACTGAGTTAAACCTTCTTTGAAAATTTGCGGATCATTAGATTTGGGAAGCAGTTTTGACATTGCTGTTATAAAGGTTTTAGACTTCTGTATTTCAGCTTCTGGTATACCCATTGATCTTTCGATTAATTCCTCGTGCAGCAGCATTAGTTTATCTCCTGGAAGTCCCATTCCCGCTAACAAAACTATAAAAGCAACATCTTGTGATTTGGCTGCAACAATAGGAGCAATCAATCCTCCTTCACTATGACCAATTAAACCAATTTTGTTTTTATTTATTTCTGTTCTTGATTTTAGGTAAGCAACTGCACTTTCCACATCGGTAGCAAAATCCAAAGAAGTAGCTGAAATAAAATCTCCTGAAGATTGGCCTGTTCCTCGGTCATCGAATCTTAATACAGCAATTCCTTTTTTAGTTAAATAATCAGAAATAACAAGGAAAGGCTTGTGTCCATAAACTTCTTCATCTCTATTTTGCGGTCCTTGTCCTGATATTAAAATAACAACAGGATAATTGCCCGATGTTGTTGGCAACGTTAAAGTACCTGCTAAAGTAATATTTGCCGTTCTATTTTGGAATCTTACATCTTCACTGTGGTAAGAAAATAGCTTAGTTGGTTCTTGTGGCCTTTTAATTGAAGATTTGCTGTTCCAAAACGTTGCAACAGCTATCGAAGCAACTATCATTACAGCAATAAGAAAAAAGATTCTTTTATTCATCTATTGGATTTTATATTGGCTAAGGAATTGGCTAAACGGCGGCGGAGGCCTTCGGCCGATGGCTGACGTTTAGGTGTGGTTGGCAAAAGTTATTTCTTTTTTCTCATAATAAAAACAATACCAGAGGTTCCACCTGTTCCTTGGGAGGTAGAGGTGTAGTCAAGTGTTTCCACGAGTTCAAATTGGTTATCTACCAGATAGTTTAATACTGCTGCGTATGATCTTTTATTGGTTAGTAGTTCAGAATATTTTTTACCTTCCGCAATTTGTTCTGGTGAGTCTCCAAAATCAACTGCAACTTTGATTTTTTTAGAAAATGACTTACCACTAATTGAGACATACGCATACGGTTGATTCTGCGCAAATAATCCAGTATAATAAGTAGGTAGGACCATTGCAAAAATAATAGTTAGTATACTTTTAGATTTCTTCATCTTTAAGAAGTTTATGGTTATTAATTATTGCCAACTTGTTTATATATACACCACTGGTGTTTATCCATACCAAAACCGGCGTATATACGCACCACTGGCGTTTACATTGCCTTTAGTAGCATGCAGATGTAGTTAGTTAAGCTGTTAATAATACTTGTTCTAACTTTAGCCATTTATATATTCGTTCTTTCGGGTGTGTATACAACTTTGTCTTAAATATATTAATAATATTATATATTCAATCCGTCCAAGAGGCTAATTATTTTCTACAGCCTGGGCTGAGTATTATACTTGGTATTAGGTAAGAAAAAGAATAATATAGCCCCGCTAACGGCAACTGTTAACAGTTGATGGCGCAAGAACCACCGTATACATAATCAGAAATGTCTTTTGCTGCTACTACTTTTTACTTTTTTAATGCTTACCTTTGAGGCGCAAAAAATCTGCCTTTAAGATGCGGAATTTTGGTTTATTTGCGTTATGGTTATTCATTTTAAACTTAGCTGACTACTAATTTCCCCCGAGCTCTCTAACTTTAATTAGAGTGTAAAGCAGGACCATAAAAGTTAATTAGGAGAATAAGCATAATTTGTTTTTATGACTTAAAATATAAATATAACAGCTGTTTATACTTGTTACGAAATAGAAAATAGTTGTGCCGATAACGGCTACTTCTGGAATTGGATTAAACATCTAAACGGCTCCTAAATACTACTAATTTGCTGCATTACCAGACCAACCAACACATGCTTAAAGATCGCATTGCGGAATGGGCAACTGTGCCCACGCCTTTTTATTTATACGATTTAAGTTTATTACGCCAAACCTTACAAGCTGCCCGGGAAGCCTCGGCTAAATATAATTACCATATTCATTACGCTTTAAAAGCCAACAGCAATAAAGCTATCCTTAAGCTGATTAACTCTTATGGTTTTGGCGCGGATTGTGTAAGCGGCAACGAAATAAAGCGGGCCATTAAGAAAGGTTTTGCCCCGGAAAATGTTGTTTTTGCCGGCGTCGGAAAATCAGATGCCGAAATAAATTTTGCCTTACAAAACGATATCTTCTGTTTTAACTGCGAGTCGTCGCAGGAAATAGCAGTTATAAACGAATTAGCGCAAAAGCAAAACCGCACTGCCCGTATTGCGCTGCGCATTAACCCCAATGTAGACGCCAATACCCATAAACACATTACCACGGGCCTGGAGGAAAATAAATTTGGCATTAACCTCTGGGAATTGGAAACGGTTTTGCTCTTGGTGCATGAATGTACCCACATTAATTTAATAGGCCTTCATTTTCATATTGGTTCCCAAATAACTGATTTATCCGTATATCGGAAGCTTTGCGAACGCGTGAATGAGATTCAGGAATGGTTTATTGCGCGCAATATAGTACTTCCGCATTTAAATTTAGGCGGCGGCTTAGGCGTAGATTATTACCATCCGGATGAAAACCCAATACCGGACTTTGAAACGTATTTTGGCATATTTCACCAAAATTTAAAATCCCAGCCCGGTCAACAAATTCATTTTGAATTAGGGCGGTCGCTGGTAGCGCAATGCGGATCGCTGATATCCAAAGTACTTTACGTAAAAAAAGGGCTTACAACCAATTTTGCGGTACTGGATGCCGGCATGACCGAATTGCTCCGCCCGATGTTATATCAAGCCTATCATAAAATAGAAAACCTGACGAGCCAGCTACCGGAAGAAAAATACGATGTAGTGGGCCCCATTTGCGAATCGACGGATTGCTTTGCCAAAGAGGTAACTTTACCGGAAACCCAACGGCACGATCTTTTCGCGCTGCGTACGGCCGGTGCCTACGGAGAAGTAATGGCCTCAGAATACAATTTGCGCAACAAAGCCAAAGCTGTTTACTTGCAATAAGCCGTTGTTGGGGGTTTGTGGGTCCGTATATCTTTTTAACTTTGCCCCCGGTCACTTATCTATTTACATGGAAGCACTTAAAGAAACTAATTTCTTTTTCCCGGATCAAACTGATTTTTACCGGGGCAAGGTTCGGGATGTTTATTATTTTGAAGATAAACTAGCGGTGGTAGCCACCGACCGGATATCGGCTTTTGACGTGGTGCTGCCGCGGGCCATTCCGTATAAAGGTCAGGTGTTAAACCAAATTGCAGCTTATTCTTTAGCCGCCACCACCGATTTGGTGCCCAACTGGGTGCAAACGCAGCCTGATCCGAACGTAACCATTGGCATAAAATGCGAACCGTTTAAAGTAGAGATGGTAATCCGGGGATACCTGGCCGGGCATGCCTGGCGCGAATACCAAAGTGGGAAAAGAGAAGTTTGCGGCCAGGCGCTACCGGACGGCTTGCGGGAAAACGATAAATTACCCGCTCCTATTATTACGCCTACAACCAAAGCCGCCGCAGGCCACGACGAAGATATAGCACCCGAAAACATTATTGCTACCGGACTTGTTAGTGCAGCAGACTATGCGCAGTTAGAAAGCTATACCCGCGCCCTATTTGCCCGGGGCACGGAGTTAGCGGCCAAGCGCGGGCTAATTTTAGTGGATACTAAATACGAATTTGGAAAAGCCGGAGATAAAATTTACGTAATAGATGAAATTCATACCCCGGATTCATCGCGCTACTTTTATGCGGAAGGTTACGCCGAACGGCAGGAAAAAAATAGACCCCAACGGCAACTTTCGAAAGAATTTGTGCGGCAATGGTTAATAGATAATAATTTCCAAGGTAAAGCCGGGCAACAAATTCCCGAAATGACCGACGAATGGCTGCACCTGATTTCGGACCGCTACATTGAATTATACGAGGTAATAACCGGGGAAAAATTTGTTAAAACCAGTTATACTAACATAACAGAACGGATTGAGTTAAGCATCAGGCAAAACTTTTAAGTACAACTCATTCTTAATTAAATAATTTTTAATAACTTCGCATTCTAAAACTATATTTCTGTACCTATGAAATACACCATCGATAAAAAAGAGAATTATACGATCATAACAATTGATGAGAAGAAGCTGGATACTACTATTGCTCCTGATCTGAAATCGGAATTTGTGAAGTTGAATGCGGAAGGCATAACCAATCTTATCCTGGATCTTAGCAATGTGAAATATACTGATTCATCCGGATTAAGCTCTATTTTAATTGCTAACCGTTTGTGTAATTCTTCGAATGGTTTATTAATTCTGGCTGGCCTGCAAGACCACGTGATGAAATTAATCACCATTTCAAAATTAGAATCCGTTCTAAACATTCTGCCAACGGTAGAAGAAGCGATCGATCGTGTATTTTTACACGAAATTGAACGTGATTTGACTAACAAAGAAGAATAAGCAGGACGGGGTATTTTGGACTTTGAGCTTAAAATCCTGGGCAGTTCTTCCGCAACCCCTTCCGTAAACCGTAATCATACTGCCCAAGTATTAACGATTGGCAATCAGATAAACCTGATTGATTGTGGCGAAGGCACCCAAATGCAGCTGATGCGTTACAAAGTAAAGCATCAGCGCATTTGTAATATCTTTATCAGCCATTTGCATGGCGACCATTTTTTTGGGTTGTTTGGTTTGCTTTCTACCATGCACCTGCAGAGCCGCACTTCTCCCCTTACAATTTTTGGTCCTCCGGGCCTGGCCGAACTGATTACCCTCCAGGCCAAAATTTCGGCTACCTTTTATTCTTTCCCGTTAGATTTTCAGGAGCTGGATACTACTTTGTTTCAGCAGATTTTTGAGGATAAATATATTACGGTGCATACCTTACCCATGCAGCACCGGGTACCTTGCTGCGGCTTTCTTTTCCGGGAAAAACCTAAGCTTCGCCATTTGGTTAAAACCAAGCTCCCTGATTTTCTTTCTCCCCCGCAATTAATAAGCTTAAAGAACGGGAAAGACGTGCTGGATGAAGTTGGCAATATACTGGTTCACAATGCCGATGTAACTACCGACCCCAAACACAGCCGCTCTTATGCTTACTGCAGCGATACGCGTTACAAAGAAGATATTATACCCTATATCCAAGGGGTAGACTTACTTTACCACGAGGCTACTTTCTTGGACGATATGCGCGAAAGGGCTGACTATACTTGCCACAGCACCGCCCGGCAAGCCGCCACTTTAGCGTTAAAAGCCCAAGTGAAACGGCTAATGATTGGTCACTTTTCCGTACGCTACAAAGATCTGACGCCGCTTCTGCTGGAAGCCAAAGAAGTTTTTGATAATACCCATTTAGCCATAGAAGGTAAAACAGTTGGTATTCTGGAGTAGTTTATAACTATTATCCGGGGCTGTTCATTGATTAATCCAGCTTTTCTAATCAGCTAAATCGTTTACTACTTAGGGTTGATTTCTTAAAAGGTTTTGTTTTTAGATTATTGCTAAAAGGATACTTAAACTTTATGACCAGTTCTAACATAATAGTAAGTTTAAGATGATAGATTTTCTTTCTATTTTTTAATTCTAATTTCCTTTTTTATTCTTATGTCCGCTGCATCTGCTTTTGAAAAAAAGAAAACCAACCTTTTTCTTGTTCTATCGAGCATCTTTCTAACCAATGCCCTTTTAGCAGAATTAATAGGCGTAAAGATATTTTCCGGGGAAGCTTTGTTTCATTTGCCGGGGGCCCAAATTCCGCTGTTTGCCGGCGCTAAATTAGATTTTAATTTGTCGGCAGGCGTTATTATCTGGCCGGTGGTTTTTATTACCACTGATATCATAAACGAGTATTTTGGCAAAGCTGGCGTTAAGAAAATTAGCCTGATTACGGTTAGTTTAATTTTATATACTTTTTTAATTATTACCATTATCACTAGCCTGCCCCCGGCGGCTTTTTGGCTGAAGGTAAACAGCCAAGCCCCAAATGACAATTTTTTCGATATTAATTATGCTTTTAACAGCATTTTCCGGCAAGGGGGCGGCATTATCATCGGATCGGTCATTGCTTTTTTGCTGGGTCAGCTATTAGATGCTTCGGTATTTCATTGGTTAAGAAAATCAACCGGCAGTAAAAAAATATGGTTGCGCGCTACCGGTTCCACGGTAATCTCGCAGTTAGTAGATTCTTTTGTGGTGTTGTATATAGCCTTTTACGTATTTGGTAACTGGCCTTTTCAGCAGGTTTTATCGGTAGCCATCATAAATTATATTTATAAGTTCTTTGTTGCAATAGCGCTTACCCCGCTGCTTTACCTGGTCCATTATGCTATTGACCGGTATTTGGGCATCGACAAAGCAAACCAGTTAGTAGAAGCTGCCGCCCACGACGAATCGGTGGTAGTTTAAAAAAGTACAAGCCTCCCTCAATTAGGAAAAATCATTAAAGTAGATATAAGCTGTCGCTGCTGAAATCCAATTTAGATAGCCACTAAATTTTACCTTATCTACAGTTTAATTCGTGCAAATTGGCTTAATTTGTAAAAAAATAAGCTTTTCATGTCCAGAATACTTACCGGAATCCAAAGTTCAGGCCGACCGCATTTAGGCAATTTACTCGGGGCAATTTTACCCGCTATCGAACTTTCAAAAAATACCGCGAACGAATCTTTTTATTTTATTGCTGATTTGCATTCGCTCACCACGGTGCGCGAAGCGGAAGTCCGGCGCCAAAATACTTACGCTGTGGCCGCTGCCTGGCTGGCATTTGATTTCGATACGGATAAAAATGTTTTTTACCGGCAATCAGATGTACCGGAAGTATGTGAACTTACTTGGTATTTGAGTTGCTTCACCCCTTACCCCATGCTGGCCAATGCGCATTCCTTTAAAGATAAATCTAGCCGCTTAGCCGAGGTAAACGCCGGTTTGTTTACGTATCCGGTGCTGATGACCGCCGATATTATTCTGTACGATGCTGATTTTGTACCAGTAGGAAAAGACCAGATTCAACACCTGGAAATTGCCCGCGACATTGCCAATACCTTTAACAACCGTTACGGCGAAACTTTTGTATTACCACAGGCCCGCACCGATGAAAACGTAATGACAATACCGGGTACTAACGGCGAAAAAATGAGTAAATCTTACGGCAATATCATCGATATTTTTGCGCCTGAAAAAGAATTAAAAAAAGCAGTAAAGTCGATTATATCGGATAGTAAAACTTTGGAAGAACCCAAAACGCCGGATGAGGATATTACTTTTAAGTTATATGCTTTATTAGCTTCTCCGGCCGATACAGAAACCATGCGCCAGAACTATTTGCAAGGTAATTACGGCTATGGCCATGCTAAACAAGCTTTGTATGATTTAATCGTTACTAAATTTGCCAAGGAACGCGAGCAGTTCGATTATTATATGCAGCATCTCCCCGAAATTGATGCCAAACTAAAAGCCGGGGCCGAAAAAGCACGCAGTGTAGGGGCACAAACGCTAAGCCGGGTCAGAGAAAAATTAGGCTATTAGGTATTCATTTGTTTAATAAAAAAGGCCGGTGCAGTTTTAGTCTTGCACTGGCCTTTCTTACTTTCGGTCAGGTTTATGCTTTCCAAACTTCTTTCTGGATTTTAGTACCTACCGATAATATCAACCGGGTTGGATTTGGCACCAGCACCAGCCGGGCTTCTTTATTGGGGAACTCATCAGAGTCTACCCATACGCCTTCACGTTGCGCGGGCGTGCCGGCTTCCATAGCCGTTAAGTTATTAGGCAAATAGGCCGTAGGCAATAACACATCCGAATCCGGACATAAACGTTCGTGTACTTCTTCTAACACTTCTTCCAGGTACTCGCCGTAAGTATCGTTAAAATCATCTTCCATATCATGGAGTTCTTCTTCTACATCATCGTACCGTACATCGTTATAAGGAAGCTTACTTAATTCTTCTTTCTTCCGGATTATTTCTACCAAAGAGGTATTCAGTTCATCAATATTCATAAAGGCTAGGCTAGAATTTTGTACAAATTTTAAAATAGAAGTTACAATTTGCAAGTAAATACAGATTTTTTATAAATTTTCAAATCAGAATGCGTTTACTTTCATTTAAATAAATAATATTGCAATAAGTAGATATAAATGAAGCTTCCATCCTTTTTTAGAAGCTAAATCTGCTAGTTAAACGCGTTTGGCATGTCGCCGTTATCATTTTGGCGAATAAGCCAAAGTATAATTAAAAACGATGAAATGTTTTTACTTGCTCAAGATTATGCTTACCGGTCAAAATACCTTAACCGGCTACAAAGGTAAACATAAATAGTATTGTCCGAAAGTTTCGGTGCGAAACTGCAAGGCCAGATTCTTAGTAAGTAAAATTTAAGGTAGGGGCAGAAACATAAGTACCGTGAAATTATAAATGAATAACAACTACATTCGCTTACAAAAGGGAATTTTATCTAAACAAAATAAAAATAATGATGGAACCAGCTATTCAAAGTAAAATAGATTCTTGGCTGAATGGCCCTTACGACGATGAAACCAAAGCCGAAATACGGAGATTAACCGAGGCCGGTGAAACCGAAGCTTTAGGTGATGCTTTTTACCGCGACCTGGAATTTGGTACCGGTGGTTTACGGGGTATTATGGGCGTAGGCAGCAATCGCATGAACCGCTATACCTTGGGTGCCGCAACGCAGGGACTGAGTAATTACCTCAAAAAATCTTTTCCGAACGAACAGGTAAAAGTGGCCATTGCCCACGATAGCCGGAACAACAGCCCGGAATTTGCCCGGATTGTAGCGGACGTTTTTAGTGCCAACGATATAAAAGTATATTTCTTTGAAGCGCTCCGCCCTACCCCCGAATTATCTTTTGCCATTCGGCATTTAGGTTGCCATAGCGGCGTGGTTTTAACGGCCTCGCATAACCCCAAAGAATACAACGGCTATAAAGCTTACTGGAACGACGGCGGCCAGGTAGTGGCACCGCACGATAAGAACATCATTGACGAAGTTAATGCCATTACTTCTATTGCGGATATAAAATTCCAACCCAAAGAAGAAAACATCCAGATTATAGGGCCGGAAGTTGATGAGGCTTATATTTCGATGGTAGCAAGTTTAGCCGTAAACAAAGAAGCCATCGCGCGCCAAAAAGATTTAAAAATTGTTTATACCCCTATTCACGGTACTGGTATTACTTTGGTTCCGAAAGTTTTGGAGCGCATCGGTTTTACCAACGTAACCATCGTGGAAGAACAGGCTACCCCCAACGGCAACTTCCCAACGGTAGTTTACCCCAATCCGGAAGAAAAAGAAGCCATGAACCTGGCCATGCAAAAAGCCCAGGAAATAGATGCGGACTTGGTGCTGGCTACCGATCCGGATGCTGACCGGGTAGGTATAGCCGTAAAAAACTTAATCGGCGAATTTGTGTTGCTGAATGGTAACCAGACCGGTTCTTTACTGGTTTATTACCTGATAAAAGCATGGCACGATGCTGGCAAACTTACCGGAAAAGAATTTATTGCTTATACCATTGTTACCACCGATTTGATTGGCGAAGTAGCTAAAAAATACGGCGTAAAATCGTACCAGACATTAACCGGCTTTAAATACATTGCGGAAGTAATCCGGAGCCTGGAAGGCCAAGAACAATTTATTGGCGGCGGCGAAGAAAGTTATGGTTACCTGGTGGGGGATGCCGTGCGGGATAAAGATGCGGTTGCGTCTTGTGCCATGATCGCGGAAATGGCGGCGGCAGCCAAAGACCAGGGTAAATCTTTGTACCAGCTCATGATTAGTATGTACCAGGAATTCCGTTTTTATAAAGAAGAATTGATTTCGCTTACTAAAAAAGGGCAACGCGGCCAGCAGGAAATAGCCGAAATGATGCAGGAACTGCGGCAAAATCCGCTGCAAGAGATTAACGGCGCCAAAGTAATGGAAATGCGGGATTACAAATCCGGTATTATCACCCAGGTTGAAACCGGAGAAGAACAGCCTTTTGAAATGGAACGCTCCAACGTACTGCAATATATTACCGCCGATGGCTCTAAAATATCAGCCCGCCCCTCCGGTACCGAGCCAAAAATTAAATTCTATTTCAGTGTAAATGAAGCATTAGCTTCGGAAGCTGAATTTGATAAAGTCAACCAACAGCTGTCGCAACGCATCCAGGATATTATTACGGATATGAAATTGAAATAATAAAAGTAAAATATCACTAATAAGAAAGCCTGCTCAGTTTTGGGGCAGGCTTCTTGTTAGTTAATGACAAAAAAGGATCAAAAAATTATAATTAATAAGGTTTGGCTTCGTGCGAAACTTCTTCGGCTTCTTTTATGCCAGCCGCAGGAGAAGTAGCGCCAATCGGGCCTTTGTCCATTTCGGATTTAGAAGAATTCTGCAAACCTTCAGCTACCCGGCGACCATAGTCCGCATCAGCCAAGGTAAAATGTTCAATCATTTTGTCCTGAATACGTTTATCGCAGGTAGCTAAAGTATTTACCAGGTTATTGATTAAATCCTCACGTTCCCAATCTTCAAAATTGCGGTACGTTTCACCGGCTTGTTTAAAGTCATTGGTACGATCTATTTTTTGCCGTACCAAATTAGCTTCGTAACGCGGCGAATAATCTTTGCCGGCTTTTGATGCTTCTTTTACATTATTAAGGGTAGATGGCTCGTAATTGATATGTTTATTCTGCCCCGACGCAAAATCTGATTTATAAGACATTTGCCCGCCGCGTTGGTTTGTTACCACCTGATTTTTTGGCGCGTTAATCGGCAATTGTAGATAATTAGCTCCCACCCGGTAACGTTGGGTATCAGAATATGAAAAGGTACGGCCCTGTAACATTTTATCGTCCGAAAACTCCAGTCCGTCTACCAATACGCCGGTACCAAAAGCCGATTGCTCTACTTCATTAAAATAATCTTCCGGATTCCGGTTCAAAGTCATTTTACCTACCGGCAAGAAAGGGAACTGCTCTTTAGGCCAAAGTTTGGTATCGTCAAGCGGATCAAAATCCAGTTCCGGGTGTTCATCGTCGCTTATAATTTGTACACAAAGCTCCCATTCCGGGTAGTCGCCTTTTTCGATGGCTTCGTATAAATCCTGGGTAGCATGGTTAAAGTTTTTGGCCTGAATGGCTTCGGCTTCGGGTTGGGTAAGGTTACGGATTCCTTGTTTCAGCGGCTCCCAGTGGTATTTTATCAATACCGATTCGCCGTCGGCATTTACCCACTTATACGTATTTACGCCGGAACCTTGCATTTGGCGGTAGTTGGCCGGAATGCCCCACGGCGAAAACAGAAAGGTAGCCATGTGGGTAGATTCGGGGGTATTGGAAATAAAATCAAAAATTCTTTCACCGCTCTGAATATTGGTAATGGGGTCCGGCTTTTGGGAGTGGATCAAATCCGGAAATTTCATCGCATCCCGGATAAAGAAAATCTTCAGGTTATTTCCTACTAAATCCCAGTTACCATCTTCCGTATAAAACTTTACGGCAAAACCGCGGGGGTCACGCAGCGTTTCGGGCGAATGGCCACCGTGGCCTACTGTGGAGAACCGAACAAACACGGGCGTCTGTTTACCTTTTTCCTGGAACAACCGCGCACGGGTATATTTAGCAATCGGCTCGCCACCTACTTGACCATAAGCTTCAAAAACTCCGTGGGCACCAGCACCGCGGGCGTGTACTACTCTTTCCGGAATGCGTTCGCGGTCGAAATGAGAAATTTTTTCTATGAAGTGATAGTTCTCCATAGTTGCGGGTCCGCGGTTTCCAAGCGTTCGAATATTCTGGTTATCAGTTACCGGATGTCCTTGGCGGGTGGTCAGAATTTGGCCATTCTCAGATGCACTGGAATCAGTACCGTTACTTTCTCCGTTAGCACCATTGTTCTGGAATAATTTTTTTTCTTGATCCATGGTATTGAGCTTTTAATTAATTCTAAATACTAGTTAACCGCTTTTTTTCATATAGGTTGCATCAATTCTTTCTATTAACTCATAAGATTTAACTATTAACTAAAGATAATACCATAGTTCTTAGTTTATTAAGAAAGCTTACATTATGGCAACATACCCAAAAGGATAAAAAGAAAGCCTCAGTTGAGGCTTTCTTGGTTAAACAAATAATATTAAAACGGCGGCTCTTCAATATCAAAATTCGATTTTGGCAGCGAACTATCGTTCATTTTACTACCCAACCGAATAGAACTTCCCCCGCCTACCGGATCATCAAAGGTACTTGGTGGTAAACCACCACTGTTAAACGGATCGTCGCCAAAGCCACCGCCATCCAGGTCACCGAACTTGGTGAACTTACCAATAAACTTAAGGGCCACACTACCAATAGATCCGTTCCGGTGTTTGGCAATAATTACCTCACCTACGCCCTGGGTCGGATTGCCCATTTCGTCTTCGGTGATGCCGTAGTATTCCGGACGATACAGGAAGCACACCATATCGGCGTCCTGCTCAATAGAACCCGATTCCCGTAAATCCGACAACTGTGGTTTTTTATCACCACCGCGGGTTTCTACGGCCCGGCTCAGCTGCGAAAGGGCAATTACCGGCACACTCAGTTCTTTGGCCAGCATTTTCAGAGCTCTTGAAATAGAAGCAATTTCCTGTTCCCGGTTTCCGCCAAAACCTTTGTTACCGTCCGAATTACCACTCATCAGCTGAAGGTAATCGATGATAATCATTTGTATATCGTGCTGGGCTTTTAACCGGCGGCATTTAGTGCGCAGTTCCCGGATAGATAAACCGGGCGTGTCATCAATAAAAATAGGGGCTTCGGAAAGTTTGGTAATTTTATGGTTAAGCTGGGCCCATTCGTAATCCGCTAAGTTACCTTTCTTCAGCTTCTCTCCTTCCAGTTCTGCCTCCGCCGATATTAAACGGTTTACCAACTGCAACGACGACATTTCCAAGGAGAAGATTGCTACGGGCTTTTTAAAATCTACCGCCGCATTGCGCATGGCTGATACCACGAAAGCGGTTTTTCCCATTGCCGGCCGGGCCGCCAGGATAATTAAATCGGAAGGTTGCCAGCCCGAGGTAACCCGGTCGAGGGCGGTAAAGCCGCTGGGCACGCCAGTTAAGCCGTCTTTCTGGTTTTTCTTTTCTTCCAGTTCTTTAATGGCTTTGTGCATTAAAGACCGCATATCATCAAAGTTCTTGCGGATGTTGGATTCCGATACTTCAAATAAATGTTTTTCGGTACTATCCAACAGTTCAAAAACATCGGTCGTATCTTCGTAAGCCCGGGTTAATATTTCACTCGAAATCGAAATTAATTCCCGCTTAATGGAGTTCTCGGTAATAATACGGGCGTGAAACTCAATATTAGCCGCGGAGTTAATGCGGGTAGTCAGGTTCATAATATAATACGGACCACCCACCATTTCCAGTTCTCCTTGCTCGCGGAGTTGCTGGGTTACCGTCAATATATCAATCGGCTCCGATTTATCGAATAAAGCCAGAATACCGCTGAAAATACGCTGATGCGCATCTTTATAAAAACTTTGCGGTTTTAATATATCAATTACTGATGTTAAGGCATCTTTCTCCAGCATCAAAGCTCCCAGCACGGCTTCTTCCAATTCCAGCGCTTGCGGCGGTAATTTACCTAAACCGGTCGGAATAGCTGCTTTGTTATTCCAAGCGCTTTTAGGTTTAATCGTTCCGATCTTTATATTATTCTCCTCCATAGTCTACAAAACTAAAGAACATATTACACTAATTCTCCACAAAATTTAGTGTATAAATTGTGTATAACACCGGTAAAATATTTTTGTACATTTGCTAACTTCTTTAGTATTACCATGACGCAGGCAAAGTTGCAAAGAATACATTTAATAGCTATTGGGGGGAGCATTATGCATAACCTGGCGCTGGCTTTACACCAGAAAGGATTACAAATTTCGGGCTCCGATGACGAAATATTTGAACCCGCTCAAAGCAGATTAGAACGCGAAGGATTACTGCCCGCCCAGGAAGGCTGGTTCCCGAAAAATATAACGCCTGATTTAGATGCCGTGATTGTGGGCATGCATGCCCGGGCCGATAACCCGGAACTGGCAAAAGCGCAGGAATTAGGTATTCCGATTTATTCTTTCCCCGAATTTATTTACGAGCAATCCCGGAATAAGCAGCGGATTGTAATTGGCGGTAGCCACGGCAAAACATCAATTACCTCCCTGATAATGCACGTTCTCCAATACCACAACAGGTTATTTGATTACGCAGTAGGTGCCCAGTTAGAAGGTTTTGCGTATATGGTGAAGTTAACCGAAGAAGCCCCCATTATTATTATTGAGGGCGACGAATACTTGTCCTCTCCCATCCAGCGGGTACCAAAATTTCATTTGTACAAACACCACATTGGGGTAATCAGTGGTATTAGCTGGGATCACATTAATGTTTTCCCGGACCCGGAAATTTACCGGCGGCAGTTTCGCATTTTTGCCGATATGACGCCTAAAGCGGGCGTTTTAATATATAATCAGGACGATGAACAGGCGCTGCATATTTGTGTGCCGCGCAATCCGGATGTAAAATACATTGGGTATACCATACACGAAAATGTGGTACACAATGGTGTAACTTACCTGACCACCAAGAAAGAAGATATTCCGCTGCAGATTTTCGGGGAGCATAATTTGCGTAATATTAGCGCGGCCAAAGAAGTGTGTAAGCAGTTAGGCATTAAAGGTCCATCGTTTTACGAAGCTTTGGCTTCTTTCAAAGGAGCCGCCCGCCGCTTGGAGTTATTGGGCGGAGACCAAAACACCCGGATTTACAAAGACTTTGCCCATGCGCCTTCTAAAGTTAAAGCCACCACCGAAGCCATAAAGAAACAATTTCCGGATCGTACCTTGGTAGCCTGCCTGGAGCTGCACACCTTTAGCAGTTTAAATAAAGAATTTCTGCCGCAATACCAAGGTGCTTTGGACGCCGCCGATGTCGCTATTGTGTATTTCAATCCCAAAACGCTGGAACATAAACGCATGCCGGCGCTTACGGAACAAGATATTACCACTGCCTTTGAAAACCAAAAAGTAAAAGTTTATACCGACAGCCAGGAGTTAGCCGCTTACCTGAAATCACTGGAATGGGAAAATCAGAATTTATTGCTGATGAGCTCCGGCACTTACAATAACCTGGATTTACAAGTCCTGGCTGATACGATACTTTCCTCCAAAATGGTCAAATAAATGAAACTGAACCTAAAAAAACCCATCATCTTTTTTGACCTGGAAACCACCGGGGTTGATATTTGCAAAGACCGGATAGTAGAAATCAGCATGCTGAAAGTATTGCCTTCCGGCGACGAGATCTTAAAAACGAAGAAAATAAATCCCACTATTCCAATTCCTTTAGAATCGAGCATGATTCATGGTATTTACGATGAACATGTGGCTAACTGTCCTACTTTTGCACAACTAGCCAAAGGCATGGATGAGTTTATGCAAGGTTGCGATTTAGGTGGTTACAACTTAACCAAATTTGATATTCCGTTACTGGCCGAAGAGTTTTTGCGCTGCAATATTGATTTTGATATCAGCAATCGGGCAGTTGTGGATGTATGCCGTATTTTTCACCAGATGGAGCAACGCACTTTATCGGCGGCTTATAAATTTTACTGCGACAAAACCCTGGAAAACGCCCACAGTGCCGAAGCCGATACAATTGCTACCTACGAAATTTTAAAATCTCAGATTCTTCGCTACGAAAATGTATCGATGGTAGCAGCCGATCTGAAAGAAGTATTCCCGATCAGCAACGACATGCAACAACTACATAAATTTACGGCTCAGAACATTGCTGATTTGGCGGGCCGGATAATTTTTAATGAGCAGGGAGTGGAAGTTTTTAATTTTGGGAAACACAAGAATGTACCGGTAGAGCAAGTATTTAAAAAAGAACCCAGCTACTACGATTGGATGATGAAGGGCGATTTCCCGCTTTATACCAAAAAAGTATTGACCCGCATCAAACTGCGCAACAGCAAAACTTTTATGAAGATTAGTATTTAGTTAAGAATTAAGAGTTGAAAGTTAAGAGTTAAAGGTTAACAGTTAAAATATATATGCTATTTACTATCGACTATGGACCATGGACTGTGGGCTATTGACTAATTAGCTTTATCGGACTTTAAAACCAAGGCCAGCACTAGGAAGGATATAAAAGCAAGTTTCTTCTTCGACATAGAATATTTTTTTAGTTTAATACTACGCATAAAAAAAGCTGATGATTTAAGAATCACCAGCTTTTTTTAGGTACTTCATTTAAGAAAGGATTAACGCTTGTAATACTTTAAAGCTTCCGGCAATAGTTTCTGAATATCAGCTATACGGGTAGCATCTGAAGGGTGAGATGATAAAAATCCCGGGGTGGCAGAACCGCCGCTTTTAGAGGCCATTCTTTGCCAGAATGGTACCGCTTGCTGCGGGTCATAACCAGCCATGGCCATAAAAATTAATCCTAAGTGGTCAGCTTCCGATTCCTGGCTGCGGCCGTGCTTTAACATACCTAACTGGCTGCCAATCCCAAAAACATTGGCGAATACGGTTTGCGTACCGGTACCTCCGCCTATTGCGGCTCCGGCTAAAGAACCACCCGCCTGGGCCGCCACTTGCTGGCTCATACGTTCTTCTCCGTGTCTGGCAATAGCGTGGGCAATTTCGTGGCCCATTACAACGGCTAAACCGGTTTCATTTTGCGTAAGCGGTAAAATACCGGTATAAACGGCTACTTTACCACCCGGCATACACCAGGCATTTACCTGATTATCCTGTAGCAAGTTAAATTCCCAGGCAAAACCCTCTAATTGGTTGGAATAATTATTCTGGGCCATGTACTGTTCCACTGCTTGCCTGATCCGACCACCCACACGCTTTACCATAGCCGCATCGTTGGTATTTAGAACCCGGGAGGTATCTAATACCTGCTTATAGGCCTGGTAACTCATAGCTTGCATTTCGGCACTGGAAACCAATGATAATTGACGACGGCCGGTAATCGGTACCGTAGTACAAGCGACCATTGCCATAAAAAAGACAGAATAGATTATTTTTCTAAACATGCGGTTAAAGATTAAGTTAAACTATATTTATTTTTGTTCAGGTGATATACTTATCTAACCGGGGAAAGTTAAACCAAACACCAACCTGATACAGCATAGACATAAAATATGCCAAACGAACCTATATACGTTTTTTATAATATAAAATGTTATAACTTATAGCTGAATAAACTGCCTTTCAGAAGATTATTTTTATAGAAAGTTTCTTCTTCGTAAAATAATACGCAATTTTGGATTTAAATAAGAACTTATGAAAATACTAGCTATAGGCCGTAATTACGCCGAACATATTGCCGAATTAAAGAACGAAACGCCCGATGAGCCGGTTATTTTTTTTAAGCCCGATACGGCAATTTTAAAAAATAACGATCCTTTCTACTATCCGGATTATTCGCAGGATATCCACCACGAAATCGAGTTGATTTTACGAATCAGCAAGGAAGGAAAAAATATTGGTGCTGCGTTTGCTTCAAAATATTACGATGCCATTGGCCTTGGTGTTGATTTTACTGCCCGTGATTTACAAACTAAAGCCAAAAATAAAGGTCTGCCCTGGACGTTGGCCAAAGGATTTAATGGTTCGGCACCCATTTCGGAGTTTTTATCGCTTACTGATTTTCCGGATTTGAAAAATATCAACTTTAAACTGCTGGTAAACGGGCTAGAAAAGCAGAATGGTAATTCCGGCATGATGCTGAACACCTTTGATGATATGATTGCTTATATGTCGCGGTTTATTACTTTAAAAAAAGGTGATATTATATTTACCGGTACACCCCAAGGCGTAGGTCCGGTACAAATCGGCGATCGGTTAGAAGGATTTATTGAGGATAAAAAGCTTTTAGATTTTGAGATTAAATAAAAAGTTTGTTCAGGTTTTAGTAGTATTATTTTTACACGTTTTATTTAAAGCAGCGGCGCAGGTCACACCGGTTCCTCCTGGGTACTTTATGTTTCCGATCATGCCGGGGCAGCAAAACTTTCTGTCGGGCAGCATGGGCGAAATCAGGCCCAACCACTTTCACGGGGGCATTGATATCAAAACGAACCAGCAAACCGGTTTGCCCGTTTATGCGGCGGCCGATGGTTATATTTCGCGCATCGACGTTTCTACGTATGGTTACGGCTATCACCTTTACCTTACGCACCCCAACGGGTTAGTTACTACTTACGGCCACTTGGAGAGCTTTGCCCCGGCTATTGCCGAATACGTGCTGCAACAGCATTATGCCAAAGAATCTTTCGATTTAAAACTTTTTCCCGAACCTAACCAGTTTGTGTTTAAGAAAGGTGATATAATCGGCAAATCCGGCAATACGGGCGGATCGGCCGGGCCGCATTTGCACTTTGAGGTGCGCGATGCCAAAAACAGTTTGCAAAATCCGCTTAAATACGGCTTTACCGAAATAAAAGACGATATCGCCCCTACCTTGAACGCTATTGCTTTTAAAACCCTTTCGATTGATGGCCGGGTAAATAACCATTTTGGCCGTTACGAATTTATTCCGGTAAAACAAGGTGATCGGTACGTGCTGGCCGATACAATTTCCGCCCACGGCCTGTTAGGTTTGGAAGTGCAGGCTTTTGACCGTTATACCGGCGCCGCCAATAAAAATGGCGTACAGCAGGTAGAGGTTCTGGTAGACGGCAAGCTTTTTTACATGCATCTTATCGATGGGGTGCCGTTTGAGCTTACCAAGCAGGTATCATGGCATATTAATTACGAATTTTTTAAAGGCACCGGCCGTAACTTCCAGAAATGCTACGTAGATGACGGTAATCTTTTACCGCTGTATAATACCGGGGAACACCGGGGTAAATTGCGGGTACAACCGGGCGCCCTGCACCAAGTAACCATATTGCTGAAGGATTCTTATAAGAATACTTCGACCTTGGAATTTGTGTTGCGAGGCGAAGCGCCCTCTTATTTTGCTACGGCCAGCCCGGCAGTTAAAAAACCCGATATCAGCTACGAAATTGCGGAGAACTTGTTAAAAGTGGTAACTGCCGACACGGCGAAAACTGCCGCTAATATTCAGTTGTACGTAGGTAAAATAAAGTACGATTTAGTGCCTAGTTATACGCAGGCCTCCAACACTGTTTATTTATACGACTTGCGCGGTGGTCTGCCCGATTCTATGGCTTGGGGATCTATTTCGCGCAAATTCAACTTACAGCAAGTCGTACCTTCGGCAACAGAATATTTATTTGTGAACCGTTTTATGAGTATTGGTTTTCAAAAAGGATCGTTATTCGATACGCTTTATTTAAATACAAATTACGATAAAGGAATTTATTCCATCAACACTCCGTTAACGCCGCTCTTTCAACCATTAAAGGTAACGCTTAAAGCCGAAGCGAATATTACCGACAAAAGCAAAGCCCACGTGTATTATTTAGGCTGGGGTAAAAGCCGGGGTTTTCTGGGCGGCGTTTGGAATGGCGACAACATTACCTTTTTAGCCCGGAATTTAGGTCAATACAAAGTACTTCAGGATAAAATACCTCCTACCATCCGGTTGGTTTCCAAAACCAAGCAAGAAGTTAAATTTAAAATGGGCGATAATTTATCCGGCGTAGCCACTTACCGGGCCGAACTGGACGGTAAATTTTTGCTTTTAAAATACGAGCATAAAGTGGCGATGCTCACCTCGGAAAGGCTGGATAAAACCGTGCCCTTAACCGGTAACCTGGTGGTGCGGTTAACCGATGCGGCTGGCAACGAAACAGTATACCAAGCCAAACTATAACATAGCAATAAGCCAATACTTTTATCTATATTAGCCCCGATAAGAAAATATCTATTATCTTGCCGGGGCTATATAATTTATCAGTTAACTATGAAATTAAATATTGGGGATAAAGCACCCGATTTTGCTATTCCGGACCAGGACGGCATCGTGCATAAGCTCAACGATTATGCCGGACGTAAACTGGTTATTTATTTTTACCCGAAAGATGATACGCCCGGCTGTACGGCCCAGGCCTGCAACCTCCGCGATAATTATTACGACTTACGCCAGAAAGGCTACGAAGTAATCGGGGTAAGCGTCGACAGTGAAAAATCCCACCAAAAGTTCATTCAGAAATTTGAATTGCCCTTTACCCTTCTTTCCGATACCAATACAGAAATGGTGGAAGCTTACGGCGTTTGGCAGGAAAAGTCGATGTACGGTCGCAAATACATGGGCACCATGCGCTACACTTTTGTAATCAATGAAAAAGGTATAATTGAAGATATTATTACCAAAGTAGATACCAAAGAACACGCGGCGCAAATAGGAAAATAGCTTTTAGTCGATAGTCCATGTTCCACCGCTGATAGTTAATAGTAGATGGCATAAACTGTTATTTTGAAACTTTAACTTCTAACCTGCAACTTTTAACTTTTAAATTTTAATCTGCAACTTTCAACATTTAACTCATAGCTCATAACGCATAATTTTAAGAAAATGAATCCATTTAATAAAGATACTGAGGAATTAAAACACATTGCCAACCAGGTTCGCCGCGATATACTCCGCATGGTACACGCGGTAAATTCTGGTCATCCGGGTGGTTCATTGGGCTGTACCGAATTACTCGTAACCCTGTATTTTAAAATAATGGATCATAATCCGGAATTTAAAATGAATGGCATTGATGAAGATTTGTTTTTCTTATCAAACGGCCATATATCGCCGGTGTGGTACAGCGTTTTGGCCCGTTCCGGTTACTTTGAGGTAAGAGAACTGGCTACTTTCCGCAAATTAAACTCGCGGGTGCAAGGGCATCCCGCCACTCACGAACATTTACCGGGTATCCGGATTGCCTCCGGCTCTTTGGGCCAGGGCCTTTCGGTAGCTATTGGGGCAGCGCAAGCCAAAAAGTTAAACAACGACGATAAGTTGGTATATGTGCTGATGGGCGACGGAGAATTAGACGAAGGTCAGATTTGGGAAGCCGCTATGTACGCTCCACACCACAAAGTAGATAACCTGATTGCTTTTATCGACCGCAACGGCCAGCAGATTGACGGGCCAACCGATGCTGTTATGGATTTAGGTAATCTGCACGCCAAATGGGAAGCTTTTGGCTGGAAAGTGCTACAAACCGATGGCAATAATTTTGACGAGCTAATTACCACCATAGAAGAAGCAAAAACATTAACCGGCCAAATGAAACCGATTATGATTTTGCTGAATACCCAAATGGGTTTTGGCATTGATTTTATGATGGGATCGCACAAATGGCACGGCGTAGCGCCCAACGATATGCAGTTGCAACAAGCCTTACTGCAGGTAGCCGAATCGCTGGGTGATTATTAGTGATTAGTTGATAGTAATACATAAAAGGCTAGCAGAATAATGATTATATATTTATGATTAAATCAATTCATGATGCAGAGCATTACAAATGGGGCGATAACTGTGATGGTTGGCATTTATTAAAAACTGATAGCTTAAAGTGTTATTCAAGAGAAAATGCCTTTAGGAACTTCTGAACAACTTCATTATCATACTTTTGCTCAACAACTATTTTATATTTTGTCGGGTAAGGCAACTTTTGAAGTCGAAGGTCAGATTCGGGTTGTAAATGCGAATGAGAGCATTCACATTCCTAAAGGAACAAAACATTGTGTTTCCAACAAAGGCGATAGTGTATTGGAATTTATAGTTATATCTGAACCGAAATCACATGGTGACCGACAAAACTTATAAGTGTGCCCACAAAACTATAAAAACCTTAAAACGTGTCTTTTCATAGCCTTTGTAATTGATTACCATACTTTAAGGACTATTTTTTACTTATTTTAAATCAAATAAACGACCGGCCTATTTGCCGGTATATTTACTAAAATGTATTTGCGTTGGCTAAGTAGTTTGTTTCTGATTTTACTCTGCTTGGGCAGCCGTATTATTCAGGCGCAAACTACCCCTGCTCCCGTTAAAAAAACCCGCATTTTATTTATGGTTGATATGTCGGGTAGTATGCTGGCCAAATGGGAAAACAGCACCCGCATGCAGGTAGCCAAAGACATGCTGTCTAAACTGGTAGATTCCCTGCAGCAATACCAAAATCTGGAATTGGCCCTGCGGGTGTACGGGCATTTATCGCCCTCCAACGTTAATAATTGCCAGGACTCTAAACTGGAAGTCCCTTTTACAGAGAATAACGAAAAGCAAATTATTTCCCGCATTAACCAGATTATTCCCAAAGGAAACACGCCCATCACCTATTCCTTAACCCAGTCGGCGAAAGATTTCCCCGCAGATAAAAACGTCCGGAATGTTATTATTATGATTACTGATGGTTTGGAATCGTGCGGGGGCGATCCGTGTGCTGCTTCACTGGCTTTACAGGAAAAACGGATATTCTTACGGCCATTTGTTATTGGCATTGGTTCCGATGCAAAATTCGCCCAACAATTCTCCTGCGTGGGCCAATACTTCGATGCAGCTGATATCAATTCATTCCGGAGTATTCTGGGGGAAGTAGTCAATATTGCCCTGAGTAAAACCACCGTATCGGTAGCGTTAAAAGATGAGCAAGGCCGCCCGCTGGAAACCAATATCAACATGACGTTTCAGAATGCCATCACCAATGAACCGGAATATAACTACGTGCATTACCTCGACCAGAATGCCCAACCGGATGTTCTGGATATTGATGCCCTGATGGATTATGATTTAGTGGTAAATACCATTCCGCCGGTGGTAGTTCCCCGCTTAACGGTTAGACCAGGCAAACACAATATATTTATTGTAAATACGCCGCAAGGTACTTTGTATTTACGCCAGGATGCAGCAAACGCTTACGGACAAGTACAAGCTATAATCCGCAAGAACGGTAGCCCCGAAACCTTGCTCAGTTTGCCGTTCGGAACCCGTCAGAAACTATTAGCCGGCACTTACGACCTGGAAATATTAACCTTGCCCCGCATTCAAATAAATAATGTACAAATTAAAGGTGGCCAGCTGAATAGCATTACTTATCCGGTGCCGGGTATTTTAAACATACCAGTAGAATTGCAGGGCTTCGGCAGCATTTATACTTTAAACGATCAGGGCGACCAAACCTGGATTTACAATTTACCCGAACAGAGCAGCAAAATTAATTTACCTTTACAGCCCGGCCGGTACCGGATAGCCTACCGCACTAAATTTGCCCGCGGCAGTAAATTTACCGATGTGCAGGATTTTGTTATAAAATCGGCCGCTACTACAACCCTTAAACTTTTCACGAAATAAGTATGAAAGATTTCCCTTACACCGAATCGAAAGATACCCGCTCCGGCTTTGGCGCCGGCTTACACGAACTAGGCCAAAATAACCCCAACGTAGTAGCGCTGTGCGCCGATCTGATCGGCTCTCTGAAAATGGATGCTTTTAAAAAAGATTTCCCGGAGCGTTTTTTTCAGGTAGGTATTGCCGAAGCCAATATGATGAGTATTGCAGCCGGCTTAACCATTGGCGGTAAAATTCCTTTTACCGGCACCTTTGCTAATTTCTCTACCGGCCGGGTGTACGATCAAATTCGCCAGTCAATTGCATATTCTGGTAAAAATGTAAAAATATGCGCTTCGCACGCCGGTTTAACTTTAGGCGAAGACGGCGCCACGCACCAGATTCTGGAAGATTTGGGTATGATGAAAATGTTGCCGCACATGACCGTTATCAATCCCTGCGATTATAACCAAACCAAAGCCGCCACCCTGGCCATAGCCGATTATGAAGGACCGGTTTACCTGCGTTTTGGCCGCCCGGTAGTACCAAATTTTACTCCCGCTGACCAGAAATTTGAAATTGGCAAAGCCTGGGTAATGAACGAAGGCACAGACGTGAGTATTTTTGCAACCGGCCATTTGGTTTGGAAAGCCGTGCTGGCCGGAAAACTGTTAGCCGAACAAGGCATTAATGCCGAAATAGTAAATATCCACACCATTAAACCTTTAGACGAAGAAGCCATCTTAGCATCCGTTAGTAAAACCCGGTGTGTGGTATCGGCCGAAGAACACCAGATGAACGGCGGCTTAGGCGACAGCATAGCGCAATTATTAGCCCGGAAAATGCCTTTACCTCTAGAAATGGTAGCTGTAAACGATTCTTTTGGGGAAAGCGGTACGCCGGATCAGCTCATGGGAAAATACGGTTTAAACGAAAAAGCCATTGTGGAAGCCGTGCAAAGGGTAATAGCCCGCAAATAATGCGTTGTTCGTTCGTCGTTATTCGTTGTTCGAATAAATTTTACCGAACAACGAATAACGATTAACGACAACCGACCTTTGGAAGACAAAGATTTAATTTCAAAATTTCTTCATTCCGACACCCGGAATTTTGCATTTAACCAACTGGTGCGCAAGTATCAGCAAAAGGTATATTGGCATATCCGGAAAATGGTCATCGACCACGACGATGCCGATGACCTTACCCAGGAGGTTTTTATCAAAATCTGGAAGCACCTTCCTTCTTTTCGCCAGGACGCCCAGTTATATACCTGGATTTACCGCATTGCCACAAACGAATGCCTTAACTTTCTCTCTGCCAAGCGGCGCAAATTTTTCTTGCCCCTAAATAATGTAGCTGCAGAATTAAGCCAGAAGTTAGATGCCTCCCCTACTTTGGATGGCGATGAAATCCAAAAAAAACTGCAAAAAGCATTGCTGAAACTCCCCGATAAGCAACGGCTCGTTTTTAATATGAAGTACTACGACGAACTGAAATACGAAGAGATTTCGGAGATACTTGGTACCTCGGTGGGCGCTCTAAAAGCTTCTTATCATCACGCCGTAAAAAAAATAGAAGAATATTTAACTAATTATTAAACCATTGGGGTTGATTAAGCTCTAAGGCCATATGAAACTGGAAGATTTACCCAAAAGAAATATACATTCCGTACCCCCGCATTATTTTGAAAAATTACCCGGAGTGGTTATGGCGCGGGTTCAGGAAAACATCCAAGAAGAGCAAATAACTTTAAGGGGTAAATGGCGGTATTCCTATCTTAGAAGTGCTTTAGCAGGTCTGGTCTTAATTTTAACGTTTACATTTATTTTCCGGCTAAGCTCACAACCAACCCTAAACAAAACAAGCGCCGATTTACTCGCCCGGATATCCGATACAGAGGCTTTGAATTATTTATTAACTACGGAGAAGCTGGAAACACCGGATTTATCTTTTCTATCGCAAGCCAATACCGATTTATCCCATGAGTTTATCCAGTTATCGCGGGCAGATGTGTTACAAGAATTAGAAGAGGTGGAGTTAGAACAATTAGACTTAAATTAACATGAATAAAATATTTGTATTTTACTTATTATTGCTGTGCTGCCTGCCGGGTTTAGATTTAAAAGCCCAAAACCGAGGCGAACATAGCCCGGAGCAACAGCAGGCGCGGCAGGAACGCCTGCAAAAAATACAGAATGCTAAAATCGCTTATCTAACCGAAAGACTTAACCTGGAACCGGAGCAGGCTCAATTATTCTGGCCAGTTTACAATCAATACGAAAAAGAAAAAAACGAGCTTCGCCATAAGTCGCGCGTTTTCCGAGATGAAAATTTGGAGGCCATGTCGGAGGAAGAAATACGCGCCGGTTTAAATAAGCGATTAGAGATAAAGCAGCGTGAAGTATCCCTGGAAAAACAGTATATGAGTAGTTTTTTAAAGGTGATTAACAGTCGCCAGTTAGCTATTTTATACCGGAGCGAAAGAGAATTCACCCAGATGCTGCTTAAGAAATTAGATACCAAAAGATCGCAAGGAGCGCAATAAATACCACCTGTGTTTTAGCTTTTACAAACTCGTCTTATATAAAGTCGGGCTTTTTTGCTTTAATAGAATTACGCCTCCTCGTTTTCTGTAGCTCTAATTAGCAGCAGCAACCTCAAGTACCTGTCCTCCGCTCCTACCAAAAAGAAAACCGGTGAATAATTGTCTGTACCACCACTTTTGGTTAACGTTATGAAGATGTAAAGGCTGGTTTGCGGAATTTAAAAAGATTATGTTAATCAATCATCATTAAATATTTTCTTAAAAACAGAATAGGAGCATCAGCTGTTTAATCTGGAAACTATACAGTTGGTTAAATTACTTAATTCTGAGCCAGGCCTTTAAATATCTTAAAAATCATACGCTAGAAGATTCAATCTGAGCTAAACTATAGGACCTGGAATTTTATACCTTATCTCGTTAAACTATATTTCCTTTTTCCAGTAAAAGCATTATCCTGATTTATCGGAAGGCCAAATTGGGCCAGTTCTATACGCACCCATATCCTTAAACAATACTTAAAACTTTTTTACTGTATCGGATTGCCATCAACCAGCATCTATGGAAATAATCATTGTACTTACCCTGTTAGTCATTGCTATTATTTTATTTGCCACCGAAAAAGTTTCGGTCGATATTGTAACCTTAATTATGCTGATTGTGCTTTGCGCCACCCGGATTGTAACGCCGGAAGAAGCTTATGCCGGTTTCAGCAGTGATTTCATTGTAATTCTAGCTTCTATTTTTGTCTTAACTGCTGCCCTCGAAGAAACTGGTATTCTGGAGTTTATGATTGCCCGTTTAGTTAAAATTGCGGGCCGGGGCCCCAATATACTCTTACTCCTGGTAATGATGATTTCCGGAACCATCTCGGCTTTTATGAACAATACTACCGTTACCGCCATGTTTGTATCGCCGCTAATTGGTATGTCCCGCAAATTAAAAACCAGCAGTTCGAAAATCTTAATGCCGCTGGCTTACGCCTCTATTTTGGGCGGCACCTGTACTTTAATTGGTACTTCTACCAACGTAGCTGTTAGTGGCTACATTGCCAAAGCGGGCTTCGACCCGGTAGGTATGTTTGAGCTAACCGGTATTGGAGCCATCATTTTTGCTGTGGGTATTTTATACATGATGACCATTGGCAAGAGAATGCTGCCGAATCACCAGGAAAGCGCTTTGATGGACGAATATAAAATGCAGAAATATATTACTGAAATTCTTATTCAGCCAGATTCGCCTTTAATCGGTCAGATTGTTTATGCCTCCGACTTAACCAAAATGCGTTTTAAAATGCTGAACATTATTCGGGGCACCGAAAAATTTTTACCTGATTACCGCACCCGTGTTCAGGCGGGCGATATAATTTTAGTAGAAGGGGATTTAGATAATCTGATTAAAATCAGGGAAACCAAAGGCGTAGAAATTGTAGCCGATGTAGAGTTAGAAGATGCCCTACAGAGTGCCGATATTCGGCTGGCCGAAATTTTGATTACCGCGCAATCTAACCTCATCCGGCATTCTATCCGGGATATAGATTTTCAAAGGCGTTTTGGTTTAGTGGTAATTGCTGTTTCTAGGCAGGGCGAAACCATTCGTTCTAAAATAGGCGAGATACGTTTAAAACTAGGTGATATTTTGCTGGTACAAGGTACCCGCGACCGTTTAAATTCTGCCCGCACCAATCAACACATGGCCTTACTGGAAGAATTTGCCCCGGTTATGTTTAAAAAGCAAAAAGGAATTATCACCATATCCTGTTTTGTAGCGGCTATTATTCTGGGTTCTTTTGATATTTTACCCCTTTCCATCAGTTTTCTGGCGGCGGCCGTAATTAGTATATTACTTAAATGTATTACTACCGATAAAGCTTATGAAGCCATTGATTGGCGATTACTTATATTAATTGGTGGCATGACTGCTTTTGGTACCGCCATGGAAAACTCCGGAGCGGCTAAATACCTGGCTACTGGTATTGTGGATTTACTCGCACCATTTGGTAAAATGGGGATATTAGCCGGTTTTATATTCTTAACAGTATTTCTTACCCAACCTATGTCTAATGCCGCAGCGGCTTTGGTAATAGTGCCGGTGGCTATTCAAACGGCAACTGCTTTGGGATCCGATCCCCGTACTTTTGCAATAGCCATTATGCTGGCCGCATCGGTATCGCTGATTACCCCTTTCGAACCTTCCTGTATTCTGGTATATGGACCCGGTAAATACAAATTCAGCGATTTTATGAAAATAGGCTCCGGGCTTACTTTCCTGCTCATGCTGATTATTTTATTTATGACACCTGTTTTCTGGCCTTTATAAGTATAAAGACACAAGTATCAAGACATTAGACATAAGACTTTTACAATTGAAAAGTATTGGCTTATATCTTGAAAGGTTTTTTGGTAAGCATTAAGGAAAGTTGATTATTCGATAGAATAGTGGTTTTAGTACCGCCATTATAAAATTCAGGCTAAGCACCTAAAAGGTAACATAATGCTATTTACTAAGCTTTTAGGCAAGAATAGCTGATAGAAGCTGTTACTATAATCAACCAAAAGCAAGATTAAAGTGAGAATTTTTTTAAAATTGTCCTTAAACAACTTTTACTACATATTTAGAAAATCCTGCGATTCGCTTTTGATGTGTTCCCGGGAGAGACCATCCTTCACGCCGATCGAAATTTTACGTACCAGCACCCCCACTATGGCCTTACGGAAACCCAGCTTAATAGCCATATCAATACAAAACTCCATTTCATTATCGTCTACTATGCCATCAGCCAGCATCATTTCCACTAAATCATAAATCTGATCAAATCGTTCGGAGTCGTTTTCCGGAATAAGCTGTTTTACCGTTCCCGCATTGGCAATCAAAGATTTAACTTCTTCGGCTTTCATGCCGTTTTTCTGACCTATCGCGATAATATAATTTAACTCTGTCGAATCAATATGCCCATCTACCTTAGCCAGCGCGCCCAGGTTCATGATATGATTCTTCATTCTTTTTACTTGCTCATTTTCAAAAAAACTAAACATACTTCGAGACGAAATTAAGTTGATAAGCGGTTCAGGTTGAAAGGCTAAAATTAAAACTAAATATTAAAGTTTTTTAAGAATTCTGAATTAGAAAAAATTAACCCAGATAATTACTGTAAAAGAACTTGACAGCTTTCTGAAATACGATAAATTCCGAAATATGTATATGGGTTTTATTTATTTTTTACCATGCCGGGTTAATTAGTTACTTCCTGCAACCGCAGTAACACGTCCGTGCTCTCGGCTAACTGGCATTCATAATAAAAACATTTTTTGTGAACGAATTAAAAGTAAATCTTATAATTTTGCTGGCTTAATTCAAAAAGATGAAACGAATTGCGGTTTTTACGTCGGGTGGTGATTCGCCCGGTATGAACGCCTGTATCCGGGCAGCAGTTAGAACAGCCATCTACCACGGGATTGAGGTTTACGGTATTCGAAGAGGTTACAATGGCATGATAAAAGGAGATCTTTTCAAAATGGAATCTTCTTCGGTAAGCAATACCATTCAAAAAGGTGGCACCATTTTAAAATCGGCCCGTAGCGAGGGTTTCTTAACCAAGGAAGGCCGGCAGGAAGCTTACAACCAACTTAAAAAATTCGAAATTGACGGTTTAGTAGCGATTGGGGGCAACGGAACCTTTACCGGCGCTACTCTTTTTTACGAGGAATTTGGCTTACCGATAGTTGGTGCCCCGGGCACCATTGATAATGATTTGTACGGTACCGATTATACCATTGGCTACGATACGGCGGTTAACACGGCTTTAGATGCGATTGATAAAATCCGGGATACGGCCGACAGCCACGAACGGGTGTTTTTTGTGGAGGTAATGGGTCGCGATTCCGGTTATATCGCTATGCCGTGTGCCATTGGCGGCGGTGCCGAAATTGTGATGATTCCCGAAACGATTACTTCCATTAACCAGGTAATAGATACTCTCAAAAATGGCTGGAATCGTTCTAAAACTTCTTTTATCATAGTTGTAGCCGAGGGCGATGAGGAAGGAAATGCCACCCAGATTGCGGCTCGGGTAAAAGAAGCTTTGCCTCAGATGGATGCCCGGGTTTCTATACTGGGCCATATACAGCGGGGAGGCTCTCCTACTGCCGCAGACCGTTTATTAGCCAGCCAGATTGGAATTGCTACCGTAGAAGGTTTAATAAACGGCAAAAAAGATGTTATGGCCGGCATTGTAGATTCTAAACTGGTTTATACCCCTTTTCACGACACCATTCATAAGCGGAAAATAATAAACCAGCGTTTTATGCACATGGTAGAGATATTAAGTGTTTAAGATCTGATAAATTAAAAGCCGGGTTTAGCCGGCTTTTATTTATTAGGTAAATGCTGTTGAATAAAAGTTAAAATTTCTTTGATCTGATCCGGATGAAACCAGACATACTCCTTATCTTTCCGGAACCAGGTAAGCTGTCTTTTGGCGTAATGCCGGCTATTCCGCTTCAGCAAGCGTACAGCTTCTTCCCAATCGTACTGGCCTTCTAAAAAATCGAACAACTCTTTATACCCTACAGTTTGCAAAGCATTGTGGTTCCGGTAAGAATATAAGGCTTTTGCTTCCTCCAGTAGCCCGTTTTGCAGCATCCAATCCATGCGGGCGTCAATGCGGGCGTATAATTCGTCCCGATCGCGGTTTAAACCTATTTTAAGAATATTAAAAGGGCGGTTTTGACTTATAGTTTCTTGTTTCCGGAATGAGCTGTAAGGCTGCCCGCTGCTGATACTTACTTCCAGTGCCCGGATAACTCGCTGGGGATTGTCTTGATCTACCTGGGCGTAATACACCGGATCGAGATTTTTTAATTGTTGTAAGAGAAAAGCCAAGCCTTTGTTATCTAAATCCTGTTGCAGTTTCTCCCTAAGGCCAACTTCTATGGGCGGCATCGCATCCATTCCGGCCGTTACAGCCCGGATATACAAACCGGAACCTCCCGTAAGGATAACAGTACGATGGCTTTGAAACAGCTGGTCTATGATACATAAAGCATCATTTTCGAAATCTCCGGCATTATATTCTTCGGTAATGGTGTGCGAATTTATAAAATAATGTTTTACCAAAGCTAACTCCTCCGCTGAGGGCTTGGCCGTGCCAATTAGCATTTCCCGGTAAAATTGCCGCGAATCAGCAGATATAATTTCAGTATCTAATTCCTGGGCTATTTGTAAGCTTAAATCAGTTTTGCCTACAGCCGTGGGCCCGGCCACCACCACTAATAATTTTTCCGATGCCTTTTCTTTCGTCATAGTTGTTTAGTATCATATCAAATAAGCAGCATGCCAATCGTTCATATAATGCAAATCGCTCTTATACCACCCAATTTATCCTGCTAAATACCATATAAGATAAAATTATTGGACGCGGCTAAGTTATCTAAAAATTAAAAGCACTAACACATACCAGAAAACTGCTAGCAATATTGGGATGTTTGTGATCGGCCTGCATAAAATTTTTTTCTTGTTTAATACCTGCCCTAATCTAAATTGCTTACCTTATAAATACAATATAAATACAACTTGTCAATAATTAAGGTTAGTTATGGCTTTGGTTCTTAAATTCTGGTTGGAGTTATCAAAATATTTTTCTATTATAGCCTAATTATTTTGGAAGAAGCTAATTAGGAATAAAATTAGATACTAATTACAAATTTAATACGCCGGGTTTGGTTCTTTTAATTTATTTTTGTTAAATTAATTATATAAAACCTTTCGAAGCAGATTATTTAAGGACTGGTTTCTTAAATTAAATTAGTAGCTGCTATTTTATGACAACACCGACCATATCAGTAATCACCCCCGTTACCTTTAAAGCAGCTAAACAGGTTCTATCTTTAGCCGAACAGTTTGCGCCCCCCAAAGCATTGATTATGGTTTGTGAGCTTACCGGTCAGGTGCTTACCCACAATAAAACTTCTGAAGAGACCTTTTTTAAATCAGATGAAGTTATAACTGATGTTTTCGAAATAATATCGGGAGTAAATAAAGAAGCTTTTTTGGCGGAGGTTAATAATTTAGCTGGTAATGATCGGATACAGTTACCCCTAAGTAACTTATTTAACACCAATTCTTCTTTTCTGCTCACCTGCTCTTGTATCCAATCTGATCAGTATAAATTTATTCTTTGTGTTCTCACCGAAGAAGCTTTACCGGAAAAAGAACGGGCTGCTGCTTTGGAAGCCGATTATAAATTTATATTTGAGAATAGCCTGGATTGTATTTGTATTTTGGATGCGGAAGGGCGGGTGATGGATATTAACTTGGCGGCTCAGCAAATTACGCATGTACCAAAATCACAAATAACCGGAAAAGAACTAGGCGAAGTACTGAAATTTAGCAATTTTGAGAAGAATCTGTTTCGTAAGCGCCTCCGGCAAACCTTACAGGGTACTGACCAGAAATTTGATTGGTGGTTGAAGGATACCGAAAATGAGCTAATGGCGGTAGAAATACTGCTTAAACGTACTTCTTTTGCGGGCAATCCGGTTATACTGGCCCAGGCGGTTGATTTATCAAACCGCGTCAATGCCGAGCAACACATTCGCTCCCGCAACAGCCAGTTAGAATTTGTAAACCATTTACTAACGCATCTGGCTATTTTCGAGACCAACGAAGAAATTCTACAATATACCCTGGAGCAGCTCCTGGACAAGACCCAGGTGATTGGGGGCGGTATTTATATGTACCAGGAACATGACAACCAGGCTAACTTGCTCTTTGCCAGCGGTACCAACAGCGAAATATTAAGTCAGTATGCTACGGTACCATTACGTCCGGATTTAAAAGATCTGGTAGTACGCAATAAAATTCAGAAAAACAAAGAAGCTATCCGGCAAGATTTTGAGCAGGTATTGCCGTTAAAAAATAAAATGTTAATGCCGGTTTGTTCGGATCGGAGACTAACGGCCGTACTGGTTTTATTTTTACACAACTCCCGGAAAAAAAATGCTGCCTTTACATCTCTCATCGAAAGTATTGGCAATGGTATTGGGCAGTACATCACCCAGCACGATTTAAATTTACAACTCCGTTTCTCCGAAATTAAATACAAGAATTTATTCGATTCGGCAACTGATGCCATTCTTCTGAGTGATGGCTCCCGGATTATAGATGGAAATCAGGCGGTAAAAGCTATTACGGGTTATACCATAGATAAAGTATTGGATAAAGACCTGCTTTCTTTCTTAAGCAAAGGCCAGGCCACAGAAGTAAACAAAATTCGGCATTATTTCGAAAAAGCACTAGCCATCGGGAAACAAATATCTTTTGAATGGAAAATTAAGTCGCCCCGTACCACGCCTAAGGAAACCGAAATAACTTTTAACCGGCTTTTGATCGAAAATAATTTTTACGTTCAAACTATTATAAGGGATATTACCCAAAGAAAAATAGCCCAGCAAGCCCAACGGAAAGAAGAAGTTCTCAGAAATTCCATCATTCAGTTCCGCGATTTCGTCAGCAAGATCGAAATGGCTTATATCAGCGTTGATGGGGAGGGCAATATGAAATACCTGAACCATTATATTCTTAATTTATTAGGCTACGAACTAAACGAAGTTATAGGAAAAAATTACTTCGATTTGTTTGTACCCGATTCTCAAAAAGAAATCCGGAAAGCCGGCTTTTTTAAGGCCATTGAACAACAAATAATTAAAGTTCAGTACGAGAAGCAACTAAAAGCTAAAAACGGGGCTTTAAAAACCCTTATCTGGCAACGGATGTTCGATTACGATGCCGAGGGTAACTTATGCGGCGTAATAAGTTTGGGCAAAGATGTTAGTGATAAGAAAGCCGCAATGGAGGCTTTAAAAGATAATAAGAGCCGCCTGCAGGATATTTTTGATAATGCCCACGATCTAATCCAAAATATTTCTATTGATAATAAATTTATTTTTGTTAACAAAGCCTGGAAAGAAAAGTTGGGGTACAACGACCTGGATATTGAAAAACTCTCGCTAAACGATATTGTCCATCCTTATTACAAAGCCAAGCTTATTTACCAGTTACGCAACTTGTATAAAGGTGAAAATGTAAACAAAATCGAAACGGTTTTTTTAACTAAATCGGGCAAGCCGGTGCACCTGATTGGCAGTATTAATTGTACGTACCAGAACGGCACCCCCGTAGCTTCGCGCGCCATTCTGCACGATATAACCGACCGGATAAAAGCCGAACGCTTACAAAAAGTTTACTATAGTATTGCCAACCTAGCCATCAGCAGTAAAGATTTAAAGTCTTTATTTGGAGCCATTCACCGGGAACTAAGTAAAATTATTGAAACCAATAATATCTTTATTGCTTTAACCGACGAAAACAAAACGCAGCTCAACTTTGCTTATTTTGTTGATCAGTTTAAACGTAACGACCAGTTTGAAGGGGACCAACCTTTTACCAATGGTATTCCGGAATATATTATTAATACCGGCAAACCTTTATTCCTGCTAAAAGAAGATATTCAAAACCTCGAACGCGAAGGATTGGTAGCGTTGAAAGGTGCCATGCCCGAGGTAATCCTCTGTTCGCCTTTATCGGTGGGCGATCGCATTATCGGGGTTATTGCCGTGCAGGATTACCGTAAACAGGATGCGTACGTAAGTTCGGATATCGAAATACTGCATTTTATTTCGAATCAGGTAGCGCTGGCTATTGAGCGGAAGCGGAACGAAGTACAGATTAACATCCAAAATGCCCGGTTAAAAGCTATCTTCGACAGTGGCTCGCACCTCATGTGGTCGGTTAACCGGCAAGGTAATTTAACTTCTTTTAATCAAAATTTTGCCCTCGAATACCAAAAACAGTTAAATCGGTTACCCGAAATGAACGAATCGTTTTTGTTGGCGTCCCCGACCATAGGTACTGAACAGGAATTATATACCTGGGGCAGCAACTACGATGCGGTTTTCCGGGGCGAATCACAGCATTTCGAATTAAAGCTTTCTTCGCCGGACGGTACGGAGCAATGGCAGGAAATATTTATGAACCCGATTTACCTGGAAGATGGTACTTTTGACGAAATATCTGCTTTATCATTAAATATTACCGAAACGAAGCTGTCGCAACTGGCTCTAAAAGAAAATGAAGTTAAATTCCGGAGCATTTTCGAATCGTTTCAGGATGTGTTTTTCCGGACGGATGCGGAGGGGTACATTACCCTGATCAGCCCTTCGGTGTTTGAAGTATTGGGGTACCAGCCGGAAGAAGTAATTGGGATGCACGTAAATACTTTTTTCGAAGACACCAACAGCCACCAAGTTCTATTAAAAGAGTTAGCCGGTAAATCCCGGGTCCAGAATTTCGACACTAATTTTATAGACAAAAATAATATCGGCAAAAACATGCTTATAAATGCTAACACTATTCTGGACAAAGCTGGCAATAGATTGGGCATTGAGGCAGTAGCGCACGATATTACGGAGTTAAAGAAAATCCAGTTGGAGCTGATCCGGGCCAAAGAACTGGCCGAGCATTCTTCCCAGGCTAAAACCCAGTTCCTGGCCAACATGAGCCACGAATTGCGCACGCCCATGAATGGCATTATTGGTATGATTGATTTATTGTACCACACTGTTAATAACGAAGAGCAGCAGGAATACGTGGATACATTGCGTAAGTCTTCTGATGCTTTGCTGGCTATTCTGAACGATATTCTGGATTTATCTAAAATTCAGGCCGGTAAACTGGAGCTGAACGAAGCCGGCATGGACCTGCATTATACCATGGATAAAATCCATTCGCTGTTCATTAACCGGGCCAACCAAAAAGATTTGCGCTTTACTTATAACATTACCCCGCACACGCCCCGCTTTATTATATCCGATGAAACGCGTTTGCAACAGGTCTTGTCTAATTTAACTTCTAATGCCATTAAATTTACTAATTCCGGCAGTGTAGAAATTAATATAAATAGCATTTATACTGATGGTACCTACCATACCCTGATGTTCCGGGTAAAAGATAGCGGCATTGGTATTACCGACGAAGACAAGAAGTTATTATTCACCAATTTCACCCAGCTCGATAATTCCTCTACCAAGTCTTTTGGCGGAACCGGCCTGGGCTTAGCTATTTCCAAGCAGTTAAGTGAGCTGTTAGGCGGCGAAATTGGTTTATATTCGGTTTACGGCGAAGGAAGTACTTTTTGGTTTACCATCCGGTGCAAAGCTGCGTTAAACGAAGCCGAAATACTGGAACAGCGTATAAACCAGGCCCAGAACAACGAAGTACACCGTTTTGAAAAAACTTTGCAGGTATTGCTGGTGGATGATAACGCCATTAACCAAAAAGTAGCCGAAAAATTGCTATTGCGTTTAGGCTGCCAAGTGCGGTTGGCTTCTAACGGGTACGAAGCTATAGAAATGGCTACGAACCATCAGCACGATGTAATTTTCATGGATATCCAGATGCCCGAAATGGATGGAGTAACGGCAACTGGTAAGATAAAAGCCATCATGGGCAATACTTGCCCGCCCATTATTGCCATGACGGCTTATTCTATGAAAGATGATGCTGAAAAATTCCTAAGCCAAGGCATGGATGATTACGTATCAAAACCAGTAAAAGCTAACCACTTACATGCTGCCATCAATCGCTGGATAGACGATGAAGCCAAGGATAATTTCGAATTTGTAGAAGATGCTAATGAAAATTCCGATATATTTATCGATGAAACCATTATTGAACAACTCCGAGATTTAGGCGGAGCCGATTTTGCCCAACAATTGTACCTGGAATTTGAAGAAGAAACCGAACCGCTTTTACAAGAAGCAGAAATAGAAGTGGCCGCTAAGAATTACGATAATATTTTAGGTACTTTGCACCAGATTAAAGGTACGGCCTCTACCTTAGGCATCTACCCGGTGTCGGACATGGCGAAAAAAATAGAACACGACCTGCGGCAAAAAATATATAGTAATGCCGATGAAGACTTTGCTTTATTCTTAGAACATTTTAAAACCTTTAAAAAAGTATATCCGAAAAAATTTACCCAAAACTGATATGGCCGATTCTAAAACCATTTTAATTGCTGAGGACAGTTCCGTAATTTTAAATCTGACCAAAAAGATTCTGGAACTGCAGAACTATAAAATTTTAACTGCGAAAAACGGCGGAGAAGTGATAAAGCAGGTAGAAAAGCAAAAGATTGATGCTATTCTGATGGACCTGAACATTCCGGTGAAAGATGGTATGACTTGTACCCGCGAAATCCGCAGCCACCAAGACCAGGAAATTGCCAAAATTCCGATTATAGCAGTAACGGGCAACGCTAACAATTATTCGATGGAAGAATTTAAGCAAGCCGGCATTAATGCTTATTTACCTAAGCCGCTGGATTTTGATATGCTGGTACAAACTGTTAAACAATACGTGGCTTAAATTACGGCATGGAGCTGAAGTATACGCGACCTTTCCTGGCCCGCCTCGAAGAAATTTTTGCCGAATCGGATTACGTACTCCGGTACGAGAAAGGCAACTTTAAGGCGGGCTATTGTTTAATCAAGGACATGAAGGTGGCTATCATTAACAAGTATTTCCCCATTGAAGGCAAAATAAACTGCTTGTACGATATTCTGCGCAGCATTCAGCTGGATGCCTCCCGGCTCAGTGAAAAAAGCCAGAAATTGTACGGGGAAATCTGCAACCAGGAGAGAAAAACGTGACGGTTACATTTTTAGGTACCGGCACGTCGCAGGGAGTACCGGTTATAGGCTGCGAATGCGATGTTTGCCGCTCTTTAGATTTTCGCGATAAACGTTTACGGGTTTCTATTCACCTGCAAATTGCCGGTAAAAGTATTATTGTGGATTCCGGGCCCGATTTCCGGCAGCAGGTTTTGCGCGAACGTATTAAAAAACTTGATGCCCTGCTTTTTACCCACGAACACAAAGACCATACATCGGGTATGGACGATATCCGGGCTTTTAATTTTATGCAGCACCTGGATATGCCGCTCTACGCCGAACCCAGAGTAATAAACCAGATAAAGCAGGAATATGCGTATATTTTTTCGGGCCATAACTACCCGGGCATTCCGCGGGTAAACCTGTTTCCTATATCCGAACAACCGTTCGAAGTAGAAGGTATTCCCGTAACGCCCATCCGGGTAATGCATTATAAGTTACCGGTGCTTGGTTTCCGCATCCACAATTTTACCTATATTACCGATGCTAATTATATCTCGGAAACAGAAAAAGCTAAAATTGCGGGCTCGGAAGTTATTGTCCTTAATGCCTTGCGCAAAGAACCCCACATATCTCATTTCTCGCTTGCCGAAGCCGTAGCTTTATTAACCGAATTAAAACCCCGCAAAGCTTATCTTACCCACATCAGCCATTTAATGGGTTTCCACCGGGAAGTAGAAAACGAGTTGCCAGACTTTATCAGCCTGGCCTACGACGGCCTTAAAATAGCCCTTTAGTTGTGCAAAATAATTACTTCTTCCTCCGGCAATTAACGTTTGCCCTGCGACCACATTTAATTAATTTCACCATTGTTACTTGTTTTACCCAGGAAAAAGATGAATTAATTATCGGCTGTACGAACAATACCGATGAATTTTATATAAAAGCTATTCTTTCGCCCCAGTTTACCGCCCTTACTTTCCCAACTGCCTTTAACCGGGCCCGGCAAAATAGCACCAATCTGTTCCCCGATATTATCGGGAAGAAAATAATCAATGTCGTCCGAAACCTAAACGAACGGAGCTTTTACCTGGAACTGGAAGATGACCTCAGCTTGCTCTTTAAGTTGTTTGGGAACCGCTCGAACATCGTTTTGTTCCGGCAGGATATACCTGTTACCATTTTTCAGAAAAAATTCTGCAAAGATCTGGATTTGCGTCTATCCCAGATGAACCGGTCTTTGGTGTTGGATAAAAATGTTTTTCTAAACGCTGCTTTACCGCTGCAAAAACTAGTTCCTACATTAGGAGACTTACCGCTTAAATATTTAAGCCAATTGGGTTACGATACCGCTGATAAGGAAAAACAATGGCAACTGTTAGAAGATCTGCTAACCAAGCTGAATAATCCCGGGACTTACTTTATTATCCGCCTGGAACACCGCCTTCGTTTAACTTTAATAGACATTGGTGAGATCCAAAATACCTTTACCTCTCCCCTTGAAGCTCTACAGGAATTTGTACGATTATACCTAACCGAAGAAAACTTTCAAAAAAAGTACCACCAGGTACAACAAGAACTTAAAAAGAAGTTAGAAGGAAGCCGGAACTTTCTGGAGCAGGTAGAATATAAAATACTGGAATTAGAATACGACGAATCTTATGCGCAAACCGCCGATTTAATTATGGCTAATCTCAGCCATATTCCGCCCTACGCAACTGAAGTAGAAGTTTACAATTTTTACACCAATCAACAAGTAACCATTAAGTTATCTAATAAAGACAGCCCGCAGAAACAAGCCGAAAAGCTCTATAAAAAGCATAAAAACCGCCAGATAGAAATCCGGTATTTAACCGAACGCGCCCTAGCTAAAAAAACCGAAATTTCTAACTTGGAACGCTTGCTGCAGCCATTGGCAGCCATCCAAACAAATAGAGAACTAAAAGCTTTTCTGAAAGGAAATAATTTTTTAATAAAAGAGCAGAAAACCGAAGAACAAAGTTTGTTCCGGGAATTTGCCACCAACGGATTTAAAATCTTGGTTGGTAAAAGTGCCAAAAATAACGATATTCTGACGCAGGAACATACCTTTAAAGAAGATTTGTGGTTACACGCCAAAGATGTAGCGGGCTCGCATGTGGTGCTAAAGTACCAGGCTGGTAAAGCATTTCCGGAGCAGGTAATTGAGAAAGCTGCCCAACTGGCGGCCTGGTATTCGAAGCGAAAAAACGACTCATTGTGCCCCGTAACCTATACGCCTAAGAAATACGTGCGTAAACCAAAAGGGGCCGCACCCGGAGCAGTAGTAGTAGAAAGAGAAAAGGTAGTTCTGGTGAAGCCAGAAAACCCTTTCAGCCAGAACTATTAAATTTAAAGTGCGCGCGGGGGGATTCGAACCCCCACACCCGTAAGGCACCACCCCCTCAAGATGGCGTGTCTACCAGTTTCACCACGTGCGCATAAGAAAGCCAACCACTTGCCGTTAACCAGAAACAAATGTAAGAAGCATTTGGAAGAGGTGCAAACTTAAACTTATTCCGGGACAAACTAATTTCTATTTTGATATTGAATTTTTGTACCCCATTTTTGATTAAGTAAAAACCGGTATGCTATAAATATGCAAAAAAACTCATATTTTTTAATTTTAGTGGGTTACTTAAGTTAGTAAAGTGGTATTAAAGAGGAAGCTGGATGCATAAGGTACTTTATTTTTCTGATGAAGCTTTGCTGGAGGGTATTCGCAACGAAGAAGCAGCCGCGTTGGCCTACCTGTACAAGCATCATTACCCCATGATTTTGCATTTTGTGCAAAACAATAACGGTACTGATGATGAGGCAAAAGATATTTACCAGGAAGCAGTGATTGTTTTTTACGAAAAGGTAAAAGATCAAAACCTGGAGTTAAACTGCCAGATTAAAACGTATCTCTATTCTATTTGCCGGAGATTGTGGTTAAAGAAACTGGCTTTAAAAAACCGCTTTGCCTGCATGGTTATCGATTCTGATACTTTTGTACAAGTAGAAGCTGAAGTAGCCGAGTTAGAGGAAAACGAAGTAAAGTTTAAAAAAATGGGAGAAGCACTGGTTCAGTTGGGCGAACCTTGCAAAACGTTGCTCGAAGACTTTTATATGCAGGATTTATCGATGCAGTCTATCACCGAAAAATTTGGTTATACAAATGCAGATAATACTAAAAACCAAAAATATAAATGCCTGATGCGCTTGAAAAAATTATTTTTCTCGCTTTATAAAGCTGAAATTAGCAGCTCTTAGTCAATTGATACTCAATTTAAAAGCCGGAACTATATAAATAAAATATTGAGATCCGGATTACAACATGAGAAAGTTAGAAACTTACCATTGGATAGAAAAATACCTGGCTGGTCAGCTGACTGGTGAGGAACTATCTAATTTTGAATTACGCCTGAAAACCGATCCGGCTTTAGCCGAACAGTTACAGCAATACCAGGAAGTAACCGATACGTTGCACTTTTATAGCCAACGTAAATCCCTGAAGCAGAAACTAAATGCCATCCATGCTGAATCGTTTGAACCGCAAACCAAAAAAGTAATTACGCCCTTCGGGAATAAACAAAAGCGCCAAATATTCTGGAATCAGCATTATGCTACTATTGCGGTAGCCGCTTCGGTAGCTATTTTAACTGTTTTTGGCACTTTGCTCAGTATTGATTTATGGCGCTCCATGGGTAAACAACAAGCTGCCCGGTATTCGGCTTTGCGTCGTGAAGTAGAACGAATAAAAAATAGCCAGCGGGTCATTAGCCAGGCCATAACCGGAAGTGGTACCAATGCTACACCCAAGTCGGAATACGATCCGGGTAATTTTAGCGGGACCGGTTTTGCTATTAGTGCCGACGGCTATTTAGTTACCAGTTACCATGTTGTTAGTGGCGCCGATTCAGTTTTTATTCAGAACAGAGCCGGGCAGCAATACAAAGTAAAAAGTATTTACCGCGATCAGGTGCATGATTTAGCAATATTAAAGATTGCGGACGATAATTTTCCAGGTTTCGGCTCCTTACCTTACGCGTTTAAAGCCAGTGAAAGCGATTTAGGCGAGCGGGTTTATACCTTGGGTTTTCCGCGGGAAGATATGGTATTTGGCGAAGGATCTTTGAGCTCCCGTTCCGGTTTTGAAGGCGACACTACTTCTTATCAAATATCAATACCGGTAAACCCTGGTAACAGCGGTGGCCCTTTATTAGATAATCAAGGAAACCTCATTGGGGTTATTAGCGGCAAACAGCTGGATTTACAGGGAGCTGCTTTTGCGGTTAAATCTGCCTACCTGAAGCAATTAGTAGAACAGCTATCGCAAGATTCTTTAGAAGCGCCAATCAAATTAGCCCGTACCAATCAGCTGGCAGGAGCTTCCCGCACCCGGCAACTCAAGAAATTAGAAGATTACGTTTTTGTAGTAAAGGTATACAATAACTAACGCACGCTTTTATTTTAAATATCAGCAAGTTATTCTCTTAAAATTCAAAACGACAGGTTCCTAATCCTGCCGTTTTTTGTTTATGTTATTTCATTCAGGTTAGCAAGCGTCGCATTCACTCCTGAATACGCTTAAGCAGCTTCTACTCTTACGATTGCCAAAGCAATATCAGACTTTACTGCGGGTATCACTAAAGTTAATTCGTCTTGTGCCTGATCTATTTCCAAATTGCTTATTTCGGTACCAGTAAAAGTATCCCAAAAAAAGACCGTGTATTTGCCTGGTTTTAGTCCCGGAACAATAACGGTACAGGAGATTGGCTCAGCCGTAGCATCAAGCTGCCCCTTTTTATTTATTTTGTCCTGGCGCAACAACCAAATTATTGCCTGGCTTTCATCACCGCAGGCAAAACCTACCCAGGCCGGGGAAGATAATTTTATTTCCTGGTTTAAATTACGCCGTCGAAAATTTTTCCAGTTAATGTAAGGCATAAAATCGGCTAAGCTCTTCTGAGCCTCCCGCATGCCAGGCGTAAGCACGTGCGGATGCCGGTTGGGCCACCGCATACCACCGCCGGCTCCTCCGGATGCGAAATGAGCCCATTGCATATGCCGGAAATATTCATCGTCGAACGGCGCGGGCAACGTGCGGTGTAAATCTTTAAAGGCATGAATAGGACCGTGCTCCGAATCAAAAAAAGGCCGGCTGGGTGGCAAATGTTCTAAGGCTTCGCGTATTAAAGCGCCCGTACAAATTGCCGGAGCAACCGTATTCTTCGGATGATTAATGGTTTTAGCATCGTAGAAATGGGTAGTGGCAAAATCAAGCTGCGGATGGCGGAAGATAACATCTGCTACGGTTGGATGTTCATTTAAAACTGGTCCGAACAAAGATACGGTTTGCAGATGGGAACGCCCGTAAAGGTTGGTTTCTAATTCGCGTAAATGCGTGCTAAGCTGGCTTACAAATTCATAAAAAACGTGGGTGCTGTTATTAGCATGAGAGGGATGTATTTCATTCCAGAGGTCCCAGGCAAACAGGGCTCCGCTCCCGCCCCAACGTTCCGCCGCAAACGTCAACCGGTTTTTAATAACCTGCAGGGTATCCGGGCAAAGCAACCAATGCGAACGCTTGGCGCAAGGCCCACCGTTAGCCCGGTTATAAGGATGGTGTTTCCAGCGAATCCACATCCAAAAGGTATCGTAAGGGGTAAGCAGAATACGCAAACCATATTGTTCGCATAAGGCAAATAAATCGTCCCAAAGCCTTACCATATTGGGTTGAAACTTACCTGCCGGTCTCTCTATATAACGGTTTTCGGTTTGGCTGTACTCCAGCATCAACCGCAAACAGGTAACCCCCTGCGCAGCTAAATAAGCCAGATGCTTTTCTACAGCCGCCATATCTTTCCGGCGAAACAAGCCCGCAAACTCCGGCCAGGTTACGGCATCGTTCTGCGCAATAGGCGTCCAGTTTTCTCCGGTTTCGGTAATAAAATAAGGTGCGTTGGGCGCTACCTGTATCCAGGATAATTTAGAAGCTGCTTTTATATTTATTTTATCCAGTACCTCCAAAGGCTTTATCATAACAGATTAATTCTCTTTCTTATCGACAGGCAATAATTTGACTTTATCTTTTAAGTTTTCTTCCGGAATGCACGCGGCCAGTTGTTCCAGCATCTGATTTATTGTAAGCCGGTCTTTTGGATTCAGAATTGATTTGTCCGCATCATTTCTTACCGCCTGGGCATGATTCAGCAAGTCTGGCAAATACTTTCCGTTCGATTTATGCAGGTATACTAATGTTTTCAGGCTTTCCAATAACTTATACATAACTTTCACATCATCTTTCCCATAAGTACGAATTGGGGCTAGGTAGCGAAACAAAAGGGTATCTAAAGAAGATTGCTTTAAGATTACCCGTACATTATTATTTTTATCGACTAAATAACAGGATTCTTTTGCTTGTAAACGCCTCGCTAATAATAACGTCATAAAGTCGAGGGCATTGACGGCCGTACCCGGATCATTTATACCGGGACTTAGGGCTTTAGTAGCTATCTCACTGATTTGGTTCATATTATATTCATAATCATCCATTATCATTTCATCCAGCGAAAAAATAAAACAGGCTATTACATTTTTGGCTAAATCTTGTACCTGGCTTAAATCGCGGCTAAACTTCAGAAACGGATAACCGGCCACCATAAAACCGCCTATTGGTATTAACACCTCCACTATTACCTCCTGCTGCGTGGCAAATTCCAGTAATGCTTCTTTCTGAATGCGCCGTAAATAGCCGGACTCTATACTCTGGAAAACATACCAGTTCTGTTCATTATTTTCAATAGTTGCCGTATTATCGTCAATATCTATTTCTCCTTGCTGCTCGATAGCTTTGATTGCCTTCTGGTAAATGCGCTTAATAATATTATCTACCTGGATAGAGCGGGAAATGGAATGAATAAAAAAAACAAACAAACCTAAGCAAAGAATACCCCAAAAGAGGCCTATTAAAATACCTAAAACCGGTATAGCTGCCTGCGAAGAACCTCCGGACTTGAAACTAAGCATCAAGAAAAAGGCATAAATAATGGTACCAGTATAAACACCCAATACTACCTGGTGTGTTTTATTGGAAATTAAGCCGGGCACTACGCGGGGCGATAAGTTGGAGGTAGCCTGACTTAACACAATCATCACCATGGAAAAACTAAAAACGGTGAGGGAAATGGTACCGCTTGCTAAAATATTTATAATCAGGCGGGCATTATCAACATCTTCCTTTACGTTTTTAAATAAGGGGATTTGTTTTTCCAGAGAAACACTAAAGGGCGTACCTTCGAAATGAACCATTGCTATGGCTAGCAAAAAGAAACCAATAGAAATCAAAGTAGGCCAAAAAGCGATACTGCCAATTATAGCCAAGTAAAGCTGGTGTATCGCTTTAGGTATTTTCTTCATGAAAACATTTTGCAGAACTTAGTAGAAATATAGTAATCAGGAAGTTATGGTTCGGTTTTTATTCGCAACTTTAGCCTTAACTGCTTCCTGCCAATCCTGTCCGGTAGCCGATAAATATTCAGAATTATTCCAGACGTGCGTATGGTTTTTATTCGTAGTATCCGGTTCGCAAAGGTAAGTTTCGTGTGCCGGATGCTGCGTTACTTTTAAACCACAGGAGCGCATCATGGCTTCTATGGCAGCATGATTGGGCGCCCACCAGTTTGTAACATCACCCGCCAGTTTTTTTTCGATGAAAGCCATTACGGGCCAGCCGGCTCTCTGCATTTCCTCCCGTTTATTAATATCTAAATTATCCGGCACTTCCATCGCCTCTTCTCCCGGCATTGTCAACGTCTGGAAGATCATAAACCTTTTAAGCTTTTGCGACAAAATATCCAGGGATAGTAAAGGATACCGCAAGTGATATAACACCCCCATGTACCAAATCAAATCAAAATCTTCTTCCAGGCGGGCCACATCATACACCTGCATCTGCCGGAATTCTACTCTTTCTGCCAACCCGAATTGCTGAGCAACCCACTCTGCCTGTTTTAGGTAATGCGGATCAACATCAATACCCAGTACATGGGCACCTCTTTGGGCTAATTCTATGGAATAAAAACCAGCATTACAACCAATATCTAATACTTTCCAGCCACTTAAATCGGCAGGTATATACGATTGAATTTCCTGCCATTTAAAATTAGGAAAATCGCCAAAAGTATGGTGCGGAGCCGTTTGCGCCCCATCGGGTAAATGGATATTATGAAACCAGGGGCTTAATTTTTGAATTTCTTCCTGTATATCGGTCATGCGGTTGATTGCTAATTAAAGATGCCTTCCTTATACCAAAAGGCATTCTTAGAAGTTTTAGATTATTAAGGGGTGCCTGCAATTTCCAGAATAGTTCTCAGGCACCAAGAACTTTCTCGTCAGGGGTCTTACTTTCAGGCGCTGCTTAGGTAAGCAACCTTGGTGAAACGTTAAGAGATCGTTTTAGAAGTTCCGGTTAACTCTTTTACATATTGCTCCACTTCCAGGGCCCGGTGTGCAGCCGTATGGTGGTGCAGTACTTTTTGCCGCGCCCGCTCCCCTATAGCTTGCCGCTCCGGCTCCGGTATATCTTTTAAATAGCGCAACGTATCGGTAGCCGAATAAGAGATTAATATTTCGGAATCGAAAGTAAAAAGCGAATCTAATCCTTCCCAATAATCACTGATAATGGGAATACCGCAAGCCGCCGCTTCAAACAACCGCACACTGGGCGAGTAACCGGCTTTGATCATATCGGCCCGGGTAATATTCTGGGTGAAGCGCTGGCTGTTGTAAAACTTCCGGTGCTCGGCGGGGGGCAAATGGTGAATGTATTGCGTGTTAGCCGGCCATTGTACGGTAGCCGGGTATTGCGGACCCGCTACAACGAACCTTCCTGCGGGCCATTCCCGGGCGGCATCCAGCATCAGCTTCTCTAAAGGAGGTTGGCGATCGTCGCTGTAAGTGCCCAGGTAACCCAAGTCCCATTGTTTGCCCTGGTTTTCGGGAAAATACAAGTCCGGATCGAAAGAACAATACAAAGGGCGCGCCATAGGAGAACCAAATCTTTTTTCTAAACGGTCTAAAGTAGGGCCGCCGGTAAAAGAAAGATAAAGATCGTATTGCGGAATTAAACGGGGGTGCAGGTATTCATAATCCTCTCGCTCCAGTTTGGCTAAAGTAACCGGCGTATCAATATCGTAGAAAGCTTTAATTCCTTGTGCCGTATTAATAACCCATTCTCCTACAGCTACGCCTTCGGGCACATAAGAACCTACCATCACCATATCTGCCGTTCGCACTTGGTCGGCAAATTGGTTTTGCAGATCAGCCAGCGACTGGTATAATGCGGTGGTACAATAATCCGGGTTAGGTAAATCGCGGTTAGAAGCATACCAGGGCACATCACGTTCCAAAAACAAAACCTGATGGCCGCGAGCAGCTAGTTCGCGCACCAAACCCCGGAAAGTGGTGGCATGGCCATTGCCCCAGGAAGAAGTAATGGATAAACCCAGGATTACAATTTGCAGCGGTTTATCGCTCATATAATAGCCTCCTTCTGTGCTGCAATTTTGGCGATAAGTAATTTTTCCAGTTGGTCGGCCCGGTGCCCGTAGGTGTGCGCAGCCAGTACCTTTTTATAGGCGGCTTGTCCGATGGCATGGGTTTTTTCTGCCGTCAGGTTTGCTACTATTTCGGCTACCTCTTCGCCGTTGCGGGCTACCAGTATTTCGGTATCGGGCTCAAAAAAAGTATCGATGCCTTCCCAATAATCGGTGATGATACAGGCCGCGGCACCGGCTGCTTCAAATACCCGGGTAGCCGGCGAAAATCCGTAGCGAGCCATACTCTCGCGGCTGATATTTAAAACGGCTTTGGGCGTGCAGTTAAAGGCGTTATGCTCCTGCGTGTACACGTGCCCGATATAAGTTACATTTTCACTCATGGGTTTATCGCCCCAGCCACTTCCACCAATTAAGAATTTTTGTTGCGGCAGCCTGGCAGCTACTTCCAGGAAGAAATGTTCTACCCGGGCTTCCCGGTCGGGTAAGCGATTTCCTAAAAAGGCTAAATCACAAGCAAACTTAGGCTCTGGAGCTACCGGGAAATGGGTAGCAGTATCCAGGGCATTATAAACCGGAATACATGCTTTCGCTCCTAAAACGGTATAAGCCTGAATAACGGGATCGCCGCCACCATAAGTTAAAATCAGATCATATTGCGGAATCAAGGATAAAAACGGGTCCTGGGCGTTATTTTGTACGCGGTCTAAGGTAGCTGGAGCATCTACGTCCCAGAAAGTCACTAAGCGTTTCGGGGTTTGCAGTTTAAGCACTTCCGCTTCCAGCAACTCATCAAACACCCCTACGCCGCTGGCTTTTATAACTAAATCGGCGGCGGTTGCTTCGGCTAATACTTTATAGACTGCTTCTTCGGTAGCCGGATACACCACTACTTTGGCCCATTCCGGGTCGGCCATATCGCGGTGTTCCTGCCGCTGGTAAGCATCCGGTTCGTAAAAGGTAACCTGGTGGCCCCGCTCGTGCAAAGCCCGGACAATGCCCCGGTAATAAGTAGCCGCACCGTTCCAATAAGCCGACACCAAGCTGGAACCAAAGAAAGCTATATTTAATTTATTTTTATTTTGCATGAATAATTTCGTCGTTTAAGTCGGTATGTATTTTCTCCGGACTGATGCCTAACGTTGCACAGATTTCTTCTAACTGGTTTATGCGATGCGCACAGGTATGTTTCTCGTTGATTACTTTAATACCATTGCTGCGTAGTTCGCCGGCCACCTGCGGATTATGGAGAACCGTTTGCAGATGTTGTTTCATTTCCGCACCGTTCCGGGCTACCAGGAAGTCTTTGCCGGGCGTAAACAAATGTTCGGCATCCTCCCAAGGAGCTGAGATTAAAGGAATACCGGTGCTCATGGCCTCAAAAGGCCGGATAGTGGGAATACCCGGCAAAGCCTCTACGTAAGGGCGGCGGGGCACGTGTACTGTTACTTTGTACTTGGCAAAAACTTCGGGCGCTTTGTAATTGGGTAACCAGCCACCATATTCAATACCGGCATCAGCCAAAGCCTGTAGGGCATGTTCGGGATAACGTACCCCGTATATTTTGGCTTTCAAACCGAATTCTTTTACCGGCTGAATTAAAAACTCGTGCAGTTCGGCGGTTCGCTCATCATCACCCCAATTGCCAATCCAGACTAAGTCGCCGTCGTAGGTAGTGGGGGTGCGGGGATAAAAAACTGAATCATCGGCGGCTTCGTGCCAGGTCCAGGCGTTTTTGGTCCAGCCTTCCTGCAGGTAAATATTTTTGATTACTTCCCCAAAAGCCAGCACCCCATCGTAATGATGCAGATCGTAAGCCGCCATACTGGCCTTTTCCGTTACGGCCCGGTGATGGGTATCGTGGAAAATTAATTTATAATTACTTTTTTGCCGGTGCGCTCCTACCCGTCTTACCAGTTCGTGGTCGTTCCATTCGTGTACCAGCACCAAATCAGCATCTTTTAAAACTTTATCTAGATCTAAGGCATCCAAGTTATAAAAATTGGTTTTTAAACCCGGATAGTATTGTTGCAGTTCATGCAGCTTTTCTTCGCCGTATTCACTAATTAAATTTTGTAAACTCCAGCCATTTTCCGGCTCGTAGACCTGCACATCGTGCCCCCTAACTTTAAGCTCCTGTACAATGCCCCGCAAAAAATGCGCGTTGCCGTGGTTCCAGTCCGAAAGCAGAGAATGGTAAAATAAAACTAATTTCATAAGATTAGGATATTAAAAGCAACTGTTCTTTTTCATCTTTCTCGATTACTGGTAACAGCTTGAAATAAGCTTGTAAGTAATTGCGGGCCATTTGCGCTGCCGTGTATTGTAAACCCTGGCGCAAGGCGCGGCTCCCCATTTGGGTGCGCGTAATTGCATCGCCGGTTAGTTTACGTAAGGCTTCTAGTAATTCTGCTTCTTCCTCCGGATGGACATAAGTAGCGGCATCGCCCCAAATTTCCTGCAGGCTGGTCAGGTTACTTAATACCAGGGCACAACCCGAAAGCGCTGCTTCCAACGGCGATAACCCAAATGGCTCGTACTTGGCCGGCAAAGTAAATATAGCCGCCCGGCTTAAATATTCCCGGGTTTCGGCCGGGGTTAAGGTACCCAGATAATGCACGTTGGGTAAGGCCTGTACGGTACCAGATACCGGGTGCCGGGCATCACCGGCAATGTATACCGGCCAGCTTAATTGAGCGGCAATATTAGCCAAAGCTTGCAGATTCTTGGCTTCATCCCATACCCGGCCCATACTAAATATAAAGGCATCTTTGGGGCTGAAACTAAAAATTTCGGGATTGCGCCCATTATAAATAACTTGGCTTGATTTGAATGGTCCGTATAAAGTTTCGGCTTCCTGTAACATAGCTCCGGAAGGCGCAACCACCAAATCAGCCGCCTGTAATCCCGCTGCGATGTTCTTCCGGTAGGTATCCCAGTAAGCCGGTGCTTTTTCCTTTTTTACCGCCTGCCACCACGACAACACACAGGAATGGACTACCATTACCACGGGTTTTCCCCAGTTTAGGTTCCCGTGGGCAAAATTGTTCAAGTGGATTAAATCCGGATTAAAAGTTTTATTAATGTCCAGCAACCATTCTCCGGCTTTCTTTATATCTACCCAAGGTTCTTCCATCCACTCCAGTTTATAAGTGCTTTCGAAGAGGGTTACGTTTGGGTATTCGGAAATTTGTTCGTGCTGATGTGACGTTAGCGGAGCGCCCATTGTGGCTAAACCAAAATGTACCCCATAAGACTCCAGTCCGCTAATTAAATCCAGCGCATACGTCCAGACGCCGCCCACCGAATCGGCGGTCATTAAAATTTTAAAAGGTTTTTCTACCATGCCTTACCTGCCGTAAATCAAATCCAACACCTCGGCCACTTTTACAAATTCTTCGGCTTCCGGATTATAAGCTTCGCCCGCTGCTACCCGGTTCGCCCATACCACACCGGCCCGGCCGGACCACTCATCGGGTGGGGAGCAAAGAGTTTGGGTTTGGGTGCCATAGTATCGTTCCGCGACGAAATCGTAGAAAGAACCGCCCGTATTTTTAAAGGCTACTCCCCCGTTGGTACCGTAGAAAACCGCACTGATGATGGCTTCCTGTCCGGCAGGTAAATTCCAGGAACAAGTTAATTCCACGTGCGTACCGGTTTTTAAATTGATGCTGGCGGTAGCATAATCTTCAACAATATTATCAACTGCCGTAATGCGCTGCCCTTTGCTGAACAAACTGCTGTTTACCTTTTCTACTTCCGGAAAATTAAGGCACCATAAAGCTAAGTCAACCAGATGCACGCCCAAGTCTATCACGCAACCGCCGCCCGATAACTTAGGATCGTAAAACCAGGGTTTGTCGGGGCCATACGCGTTATGAAACGTTAACTCTACCCCGTAAATAGTACCCAACTCTCCCGATTGAATTACCTGGTGTACGGCTTGCATAGCTTGGGTATAGCGATAAGACAAATCAACACCTAAAAATTTATTCGCTTCACGGGCTGCCGCAACTACCTGCTGGGTTTCTTCGCGATTACGGCCCAGGGGCTTTTGGCAGAAAACCGCTTTGCCAGCCTTTAAAGCCGCAATGGCCTGATCGGCGTGTAAAGCACTGGGAGTCGCAATAACAATACCGTCAATTTCCGGGGTAAGCATCTCCTCTAAAGCGTTTGCAGTTTTAGCTTGGGGAGCGGTTTTTAGCGCTTCTTCGGCATTAATTGGTACTGTATCGGAGATGTATGCTATCTCGGCAACTTGATTTTGCGCAATAACTTCCATGCGGTTGCGACCAATCCAGCCTACACCTAGAAATCCTAATTTAGGTAAGTAACTATTGCTATTTTCTTGATTAGTGGTATTGATATTTGAAAGGTAATTTTCTAGCATAAAAATTTGCGTTTTAAACCACGCTGTTAACAGTTATTCTATTCCGCCTGCTTTCGCCTCTCTCGCTGGTTTTACTATTAATCCGGAATATTTTAAATTTTCGCCCACATTTCCTGCACTATAAAATAAGTTACAAAGAAACAAGCCGATGTATACTCGCTTAGTTTTCGAACTGTAAATTGTTAACCGGGCACCCACTGCTACTTTTCTGTTTTTAGGTTTCCCGGCTCCTACTTTAAAGGAGCCGCAAGAGACAAATTCGCTTAAGTTAAAGCTAGCCTCAGTTAAGATTTGCTAATTTGCTTAATAATATAAAAAAGGGAATAAAAACAAATAGTCTGCCGGAAGTTAGGTAAGCGTTAATGTAAAAAATCAAATACCACGTAACTAATATTTGATAAGCGCTTTCATAAAACCATCCGGGCGGTTTTGCAAGGCCAGGAAAGCTTCAGAAATATCTTCCAGCTCAAAGGAGTGGGTATAAAGCGGCTGCGGATTCATGCGACCAGTTTCTACAGCTTCCAGGGCTTCCTCCATGCCTTGCAGGTAAACCTTAGGGTCACGTTCGTGGGCATTGATTACATCCAGGCCCCGCCAGTTCCACAATTGTACATTTACCGAACGCATGCCATCCTGATGAAAACCGGCAATAATTAACTTGCCCCGCTCGGCTGTTAGTTCACCGGCTAAGTTTAAAGGCCATTCCTTACCGGTACATTCAATTACGCGTTCACAGAATTTTTCACCCGTCAGGGCTTTTACCTTTTCAATAATTTGATAATGGTCGTCCAGTGTAACCAGTTCATCGGCACCGCATTCCTTTGCAATTTCTAAAGAAAAATGGCGCTGTGACAAGGCAATAACTTTAGCACCGGCATTTTTAACTAATTGTACCAATAAGGCGCCTAAAAAACCAATTCCAATAATAGCAACTGTTTGCCCGGCCTGTATATCGGCGCGTTTAAAAATGTTAATGGCACAGCCCAATGGCTCACCGGGGAACGGAATACCGGCTAAAGTTTCGGGTATTTTCACTAGTGAATCGGCTTCCGCTAAATCGTATTCGGCGTAAGCATTATACGTAATGGCTGCTACCCGGTCGCCTACTTGGGCGTTCGTTACGTCAGAGCCGACGGCATCCACTACGCCCCAGCCTTCGTGACCGGGATTACCGGCGGCAATGGGGTAAGAAAACCATTCGCGGCCTTGCCAAACCGGTATATTGGAGGCACACAGGCCACAGCCTTCCAGTTTCAATCGGACCTGATTGGGGCCGGGTTCCGGTAAAGGCACGTCCGCTATTTCTATGGTTTGCGGGGCCGCTACTATGGCCACGCGCATAGTATTAATTTGGGTATTCGTATTTTGAGTTTTATCTATTAATTCAGCATTCATCAGGCTACAACAACTTTTGCGTTTTCACTTTCCAACAGCATTAAAGAATCGGTGGGCACTTCTAGGCCGCGGGCTTCGCAGAGCCAACGGTATAACTTGGCTACTCCTTCCTGCACCGAATGTTTGGGATACCAACCGGTGGCTTTTTTAAATTTACGAATATCAGAAACGTAATAATGCTGGTCTCCCGGTCGCCAATCACCAAAGTTCATGGGTATTTTTTGCCCCTGAAACTCACCAATCAAATCCAGTAATTCCAATAAGCTGGTAGTATTCTCCGGACCGCCGCCAATGTTAAAAGCTTGTCCGGTTAAAGAATTAATGTGCTTTTGGGCCAGCAAAAAGGCATCTACTAGATCCTCCACAAATAATACATCGCGTACTTGTTTGCCGTCGCCGTAAATACTAATGGGTTCGTTTTCGATGGCCCGGATAACAAAATGTGCCACCCAACCTTGGTCTTCGGTGCCGTACTGGTGCGGTCCGTAAATACAGCTCATCCGGAATACCACGGCCGGAATACCGTACGTGCGGGCATAATCAATTACGTACTGGTCGGCGGCGCCTTTGGAGCAACCGTACGGGCTATGAAAATCCAGTGGTCGCGTTTCACTAATGCCGTTTTGCAGGATATTTTTATTGGATGGATTATAACGGGTATCGTCAGCCACAAACACCAAGTCTTCGAGGCCACCGTATACTTTATTGGTGGAAGTAAATACCAAGGGCGGCGGATTATCCTGCGCCCGAATAGCTTCCAGCACATTAATAATGCCCCGGGCGTTTATTTCAAAATCTGTAATAGGAGCATGCAAAGAGGTAGTTACGGCTACCTGGGCCGCAAAATGAAATACCTGATCAGCTCCCTTCATAATACGTTTAACCGTCGGTAGATCGCGAATATCGCCAACGTATACTTCCAGGCGATTTTCGTAATGGTCGTGGAGCCACTGTAAGTTGCGTTCTACACCGGCCCGGGAAAGATTATCGAGGACTACCACCCGCTTGCCTTCTTCCAGTAAACGTTTGGCTAAGTTGGTGCCGACAAAACCGGCTCCGCCGGTAATTAAAGTATATTTTTTATCGAGGTAATAACTTACGTTTCGTTTTATACAAGTAAGCTGGCTTAAACCATCAATGCCGTAATCGGCTATTAAGCGGTATAATAATTTAGGACTGCCATCAACCTGTTTTAAGCCAAAATACTGCTCCCGTTCATCTATATCAAAATCTGTGTCTGATTCTTGATCCTGATCTTGTAGATTGTACCAGTATACCTTCGCTAACTTGGTTTTTAAAACATTCCGGAATACCTCTAACTGTTTAAACTCATCGTGCTGCCAGGTAGAGAAACCTGCTTCGGTAATCCAAATATTTGCCGCAGAATATTCATCCTGCAGCATGGCCTGTATTTTACCGATGTCTTCTTCCCAGTCTTTATTCTGGTTAGATGCGAGCCAAAAGCTTTTTAAACCCAAGGCATCAATATTTTGTAATAAGCCTTCAGTTCGTAGGAAGGACAAGCAGTGCAAATCTTGGGGGTTAATATTACCCAAAACTGTTTTTTTACCGTGTTGCTTCGCTACCGCTATTGCGTCGGCTATTAAACGGGCAGATTCATTAGCTGGTAAATCTAAAGCTTTTGAGTACGCAATGTTAAATTGGGGCGGAAAAGAGATTTCTACCCACTCAAAATTAGCTCCTAATTCGGTAAGTACATTTTCAATAAAATCAGGGTAAGAAGGCTGAACTGGAAAGGAGGAAGTACCTGCAACTGCTTTTAAAATGGGAGTTGTAGGGAAAAAGCATGGTAATATATTTACCACCCGGGCCAAAGCAGGAATTAACCAATGGTACCATTCTTTTCCGCCGGGAGCGTAATAATCAGCCTGAGAAATGCCCGTACGCAGTTCTTTTAGGCCTAAAGCTTTCAAATCGGTTAGTAGCTGTTCTACGCGCGCGTGTTCACCGGGTCTTAACCATTCTACAAGCCCCACATTGGGTGCTATTATTTCTTCTTTTATGTTATCTGTTTGAGAATCTTGCGACATAACAATTCTAAATTAAGGTAAAAAGTGAATGGCAAGGGTACGTTAAACGGTTAAACCACGGGCCGCTAATTCTGCGCTGGCCT
>Ga0210040_10000482_pt1 | contig 66917 bp, 53 predicted proteins | sample CryGeyCG12114_NA_FD_185462 | JGI IMG/M metagenome (GOLD analysis project Ga0210040, IMG submission 185462) | Groundwater microbial communities from aquifer - Crystal Geyser CG19_WC_8/21/14_NA (SPAdes) (version 2) | ecosystem: Environmental > Aquatic > Deep subsurface > Groundwater | place: USA...
GAGCCAGAAATAGAAGATTCGTAAGAAGAACTACCTGCTTCTCAAAGAAAAAAGAAAACCATATCGCCAGCTTAAATATCATGTTTACATACAGAAACAGCACCAAAGCTAAGCATCATACTTTTTAGACCACAACCGAAGATTCATCCCAATTATAAAAATCACCTTAATCAGCTTCAAGCAGTGGTTTAGGACAAAAACACTTGCCGGAGCGCTTGCCACAGATTCTTTTTATGCGCCACTTCCTGCTCCAGCACCGACAGTGCCTGCGCAAACACAACTGGAATCCGGCCTACGATTACGGGATTATAAAGCGTGAATTTATCGTGCGGCAAATCTGAGTCAAGTCGGCTGGCGAAGCTGATGAGATAGTTAACTTCCAGCTTTTGCTGTAACTCCTCAAGTCGCGCCACTTTTCCCGAAATATTATTGATATAAGCCACATCTGACTTCATTAAGCCAATCGCGTGCAGTATTTTTTGCAGGAATTCCAATTCTGGTAGCTTCCTGAATTCATTGTCAGGCAATGTTACCAGCACTACCACGCCCTTACGGTTTTCTCCCGTTATCTCAAAGGCAGGCGCTGTTGCAGCCTGTGGCTTTGGCAGCTTCGGAATAGCAGGTGTGTTTGCAGCGGGTTGCGCTAGTGTAGGTGAATTGGCGGCTACAGGCTGTTCAACAGGTTGCTTTAATTCAAACGGCGCTGCCGTAACTTCAGGAGTTACCGGGGCAGGCGCAGCAGCATCTACCGGAACTAGATATAAGGTTTCAGTGATGAAATTTCTGAGAAATGCTGTGCTCAGTTCGTCTGCTTCTAATCCTGCCATAGGTATAGCACTTATTCTTGTGGCGTATCTGCTTTAATATCAAAGATAGATTTCAGCTCATTGGCCTCACTCGGCTTCATACGGCCCGCCAGCACCAGGCGCAGCTGTCTGCGGCGGAGGGCGCCTTCGTAAAGTTCTACTTCTTCCGGCGTTTCAGGTATGGCGCCCGGTACATCAATTGGGTTTCCGAGCTGGTCTACGGCTACAAACGTAAAGAAGGCCTGGTTTGACTTTACCTTTTTGCCACTCGGAATATCTTCGGCGTATACTACAATGTGTACTTCCATGGACGAATTAAAAGCCCGCGTTACTTTGGCCTCCAGCGTCACGACATTGCCCAGTTTTATACTTTCGGTAAATGAAACATTGTCTACCGAGGCGGTTACTACAATGCGGTTAGAGTGCCTTTGCGCGGCTATGGCCGACACGATATCCATCCAGTGCATCATGCGGCCGCCCATCAGGTTATGCAGCGTGTTGGTATCGTTTGGTAACACCAGTTCCGTCATGATAACGTAAGAATCCTGTACTCTTTTTTGTTTAGGCATTTGGGTTGTGCTGATTATTCTGCCGCAAAGATAAGGCCCGGCGCGCAAACCGTGAAATATACTTCAAGGTCTTCATCAAAGTAAGTATAGTGGCAAAAGATAGTATGACGATGGACTAAAGACTTGAAGTGTAAAATCTCCTGAAATGAATACTGATATTTGTTTGTGCTACTTTTTATACTTGCCAAATTATACCTGCCTTACATACCCGAATGCCAGCCGGATTTGCCGAGCAGAGGCACAAACTTAAAACTGCTGAACTCCTCTTTAGTATATTCGTTTTCCTCTACCCGGGTGATGCGCATCATTTTCTGGCTCTGCGCGTTTCCGACTGGAATCACCAATATACCGCCAATGTGCAGCTGGCGCATCAGACTTTTGGGCACACCCGGCGCACCGGCCGTTACAATAATTTTGTTGTAAAGAGCGTGCTGCGGCAGCCCTTCGGAGCCATCGCCGTGGAAAGTATGTGGCTGCAGGCCGTATTTTCTAAAGAACAGGCGCGCCTTGTCGTATAGCGCGCGGTTATACTCTATGGTATAAACGTGTGGCGTCAGCTGCAGCAAAACAGCACATTGGTAGCCGGAGCCGGTGCCAATTTCCAGCACCTTGTCGGTTGGTTTAATCTCCAGCAGTTCCGTCTGGAAAGCCACCGTATAAGGTTGCGAGATAGTTTGTCCTTCGCCAATCGGAAATGCCTTGTCCTGATAAGCCTGCTCTACAAAAGCTTTTTCGAAGAAGAAGTGCCGGGGCACCGCGTCGATGGCCGCCAGCACGCGTTCGTCGCGGATGTTTTTGTCGCGCAGTATTTTTACGAGTGCGCGGCGCATGCCTTTGTGTCTGTACGAGTCCGTTTGCATGTATTTTTATTTGATGAAAATGACAGCGCTGGATAGCTTTTATACCTGTATAAGCTTCTAGATCGTTGCACCAGCTGAGCCGTTGTACTGCGAAATTACACATACATGCGCAATTAAAGGTGCATTATTAAGTTTTTAACCTACTTTGCTTATGTATAAGCTGCTGAAAGCTGTTAATTTTGATCATCCAAACAGGTAAAACATGTTTACAGGAATAATAGAAGCCGTGGGACAGGTAACAGCCATCCGAAGCGAAAATACCAACAAGCATTTTACAGTGCTTTCTCCTTTTACGAATGAGTTGCAGATAGACCAGAGTATAGCACACAATGGCATATGCCTGACAGTAGTATCGCTGGAGGGCGAAGCGTATACAGTAACGGCCATAGCGGAAACGCTGCAGAAAACAAACCTGAACGACTTAAAAGCGGGCGATCTCGTAAACCTGGAGCGCTGCATGCAGGCCAACGGCCGCTTCGACGGACATGTAGTGCAGGGCCACGTAGACCAGACCGGCGTATGCGAGTCGGTGGTTGATGAGAACGGCAGCTGGCTTTTTACTTTTAGCTATAATACCGCCACAGGCAATGTAACAGTTGAGAAAGGCTCCATTTGCGTCAACGGCATCAGCCTGACGGTTGTCAATTCAAAAGAAAACAGCTTTTCGGTAGCAATTATCCCTTATACTTATGAGCACACCAACCTGCAGCACGTAAAGCCGGGTACGCGTGTCAACCTCGAGTTCGACATCATCGGTAAGTATGTGGCAAGGCTGCTGGGGAAGAAGGCTTGATTTTGAAGGACATAATTTTGAATAATTGTCGAAGGAATGTATGCTCAAATTACCAGAATAAAACTTATGATTTTGAAGTGTAAAACTCAAAATTTAGAATGATAAAATAACGCACTCCTTAAGCAAGAGGAATATTACAATAAAGGACGTTCAGAACAATAGCATTAACGCTAGCAAATTCACTCCTTCTCTTGTCATCTCAACGGCAGGAGAAATCTTATCAGGATTATGTTTGAATCTGTTTGTAATAGATTTCTCCTGCCGTCGAAATGACAAAATAAAGTATGGCTATACTTCTGGTATAGCTGTCTTCAGAAAAGCTTTTTGCTGCTTTCTAAAACATTGTATCTTTCACCGACTCTTTATACTTGGCGAAAGCAGCTGCGTTGGCTTTAGTGTCGGTAAAAATCTCTAAAATGCCGGCACCAGCCTCTGACGCGAAAAAATTGGGGAGTGCCTGCTCCAGATCTTCCAGGGTATGCACGGCCTTATACTTCATGCTAAAATCGCGGGCTGTATTCTCTGCATTCAGCGCCTGTTTAGTTTCGAAGTATGGGGCCAGTTCCGGTTGCTGTTTTGGCCCGTCCAGCAGCCGGAAGATACCGCCGGCGTGGTTGTTGAGCAGTACAATGCGCAGGTTTGGCGGCAGATAATTATGCCACAGGCCATTGCGGTCGTAAAAAAAGGCCAAATCGCCGGTTAGTAATGTGGTGATGCCAGGGCTGGTTAATGCGCAGCCGACGGCGGTGCTGGTGCTGCCATCTATGCCGCTGGTGCCGCGGTTAGCATATACGTTCACCGCCTGTCCGGGCTGCAACGCTACAATGTTGGCATAGCGCACCGACATGCTGTTAGCCAAGTGCAGGTTGCTTTGCTCCGGCAATTTTGCCAGCACGCGCGCTACAACATTCAATTCGCTATATGCCGTATCCGAAGTGTAATTTTTCAGAAAACCTTCTGCTTTGGTATCCACACTTGTCCAGGCACTGGCAAAGGCTGGTTCTGTTTTGATGCTTCCGGCCATGTTGACGAAGAAACTTGCCGGGCTGCAGCGGATTATCTTCGTCAGCGCCTTAAACGTGTCGGCCACAGCGCCGGCAGGTTGCAGATGCCAGTGGGCCTGCGGTTTATACTTGCGCAGGTATAATTTCAGACTTTTAGAGATGATGGATTTTCCGAAGGTAATTAATAATTCCGGCTGCAGTTGCGCCATCATATCGTCGTCAGGGGAGGAGAGGGACACATCCTGATAGCGGATAGCCTCCGGCAAAGATTGCACATTACTGATAATATCGCCCACCACTACAGCGCCTGTTGATGCTGCAAACTGCTGTAAACATTGGAGAAGCTGCGTATTATACTTATCCTGTCCGGCCACTACCAGCACGCGTTTATACTTCCAGATTTCCTGCTGCAATTTTAGCGTTAGGGTCTGTGCCAAATCAAAAGCCTGTTCTACTTCCGCAATCACTTTCACCCCTTGGTCAAAAATAACGGCTTCGTTTGGGGCAGGATAAAATGGCTCTCGCAGCGGCACGTTGATATGCACAGGTCCGGCCGGAAAAGCCATAGCTTCATTTAAAGCCTCCGACACAATGCGCGCGCCAAACCATTCCGCATCAGGGTGCGTGAAATCTGCGGGGAAAGTATAGCTTTGCTTGGTGTGGCGGCCGTAGATGTTTTGCTGGCGAATGGTCTGGCCATCGAGCTGATCAATCCATTCGGGCGGGCGGTCGGCAGAAAGTATAAACAGCGGCACCTGCTGAAAGTAAGCTTCGGCAACAGCCGGGGCATAATTCAGCGCCGCCGTACCCGAGGTGCATACCAGCACCGTTGGCTTTCCTGTTGTAAGCGCCATTCCCAAGGCAATAAAGGCAGCCGCACGCTCATCGCTCACCGTACGCACCGTCAGGTCTGGGTGGCGGGCAAAGGCGATGGTAAGCGGGGCGCAGCGTGATCCCGGCGAGAGCACCACGTTCTGCACGCCTTTCTGTGCACAGATTTCAGCAATATTTACAACAGGTTGGATGATCATTTTAATGTGCTAATTAGTTAATGTGCTGATGTGTTAAATTGTTTTATGGCTAAATTGTTGATTAGTTATTGTTTTTATAGACTTTGCAGTGGGTGGCAAACAGTTGCTTTTAGCAGGCAAGATGCTCGCGGATCTCAAAGACACCGCGAGGTCAATCAGGAGGCCACAGTATTAATTTAAATCTGATGATACATCAACCTTTAACCATTTAGCAATTAAACAATTTAACCTTCAAACAACCGTCAACCAAAAATTTAACAATCAAGTATGCGGCCGATAGTTTGCATTTTGTACTGCGTTTCCTGCCACTCTTTCTGCGGAACGGATTCGGCGGTGATGCCCGCGCCGGCATAAAGTATGGCTTGGTTTGTTAACAGCTGCATGCAGCGAAGGTTCACGTATAAATGTGTGCCTGCTGCGCTGTTTACAGGGCCTAAAAAGCCACTATAATAGCTACGGTCGTATCCTTCATGCGCCAGTATAAAAGCGAGGGCTAGTTCTTTCGGCAGGCCGCAGACAGCAGAGGTGGGGTGTAGCAAAGTCAGCATATCAGTGCCCAGGGTTGGGAAATCTGTTTCTCTCAAATCTACTTTAAAATCAGTGCGCAGGTGCATCAGGTTGCCGGCAATAATGGTGCGCGGCCCCACTTCGGAATATTCGCGCAGCCGCAGCCGCTTAAAACAGCTCAGGATATAGCGCTCCACCATCGCCTGCTCCTCAATTTCTTTCTGCCGCCAGATCGCCGCTGCTACACAGGAGGCATTGTCTGCGGGTTGCGTGCCGGCCAGCGCCACGGTTCTGAATATATTTTCCTGATCTACGCTTACCAATATTTCCGGCGAGGCGCACAACCACGTGCCCACCTCCGGCACTGAAACAAGCGACACAAAAGCGCTGGCGTAAGCGTCCTGCAACTGCGCAAAAGCGTTTATAACATTAAAATTAGGTGGCAACGGCGTGCGTTTGTTCCGCGACAGCACCACCTTTTCCATCTGGCCAGCCTGCAAAGCGGCCACAGCTGCGGCCACAGCCCTGGTATAAGCGGTATCCGTTTGCTGCAGCGCCGGTGCATTATCAGTTGCAGCTACATGCCAGGCAGCAGTTAAGGGCTGTTCCAGCAGTTTATAAAACTGCTCCAGCGCAGCATCATCAGCATCAGGGGCAGTGATTATTTCTCCGGATAAAGCATCCAAATAGATATCTGCCTTGATAAAGATGTTCTGGTGGGCGATGGTCTGGAATGGGCAGAAAAGAAAGCCAAAAGGACTTTCCTCCAGGTTTGGCTGCCCCACCGTTAGCTGCTTTTGAAGTGACAGGCAAAGGTGCACCGCTTCTGAATCAGGCAGGCGCCAGGCCGCCACAGCCAGATTTCCGGCAACGGCTGCGTTAAAAATATTTTCTAAAGTATAACTGCGGGTTACTTTACCCATTTTGTTCTTCTCTGCGGGCATTGTGCCTGTGTATGGCATTCGCTTTAGTTTTTGTCGATTACGGCTACCGTCATGCGGCTGATGCAAACTAATTCGTCGTTTTCTGAAGTAATTCTGGTTTCCCAGATTTGTGTGCTGCGGCCAATATGAATGGCCTGCGCCCGGGCATAAACCCAGCCGGTGCGTACGCTGCGGATATGATTAGCATTTATTTCTAAGCCGACACAGGCCTTTTTGTTTAAATCAACCTGCATGGCTGCTCCTATACTGGCCAGCGTTTCGGCCAGGGCCACTGAGGCACCACCATGCAAAAGGCCCATCGGCTGAAGCGTGCGGTGGTCTACAGGCATTTTCCCACATAAATAATTCTCGCCAATTTCCGTAAACTCAATGCCCAGGTGTTGTACCATGGTATCTTTGCGCCACTCGTTCAGCGTCTCAAACGTAAAAGAATTTTCAGGCATAGGCTGTGATTTATAATTTCGCGGTGTAATTTAGAGCTAGAAAGCAAAAGTAGAAGAATTTTGAGTATTAAGAAAGTATACCTCATCCGCCACGGGCAAACGGAACTGAACCTGCAGGGCATTGTGCAGGGCAGTGGCATCGATGCTGATTTAAATGCGGAGGGGCAGCGCCAGGCGGCTTTGTTTTTTGAACAGCATAAAAATATTTCCTTTGATAAAGTTTATACTTCAGCACTGAAGCGCAGCATACAATCTGTTCAGGGATTTATTGATTTGGGGCTTCCGCATGAGCGGTACGCGGAACTGAATGAGATAAGCTGGGGCACGCGCGAAGGTATGCGCATAACACCCGAAGAAGACGCTTATTATTACAACCTGCTGCAGCGGTGGCGCGACGGCGAAACAAGTATACCCATCGAAGGCGGTGAAAGTCCTCAACTGGTGGCAGCGCGGCAGCAGCCTTTTATCGACCTGATATTGCACCGGACGGAGGAGACTACAATATTAATTTGTATGCATGGCCGCGCTATGCGTATATTGCTGACACAGCTGCTGCACTATCCGTTGCGCTGTATGGATATGTTCCAGCACCAGAACCTATGCCTTTACCAACTCGACTATACCGGCAGCATGTTCGCTGTAAAAAAATATTGCGATGTGGCCCATTTACAAGAGGCTGCACCTGAAAGAGCGGCAAAGTAACTTGTGGCAACAAATAAGCGCGGTATAGTTTGAATAAAATATTTTTAAATCTAATTTTGAGCATAACACGCAAGGCCCGTTAAGGGCACTATAAACAACACGATACTTATGGCTGAAGTGATACGAATGCCCAAAATGAGCGACACAATGACAGAAGGGGTGATAGCATCTTGGCTCAAAAAAGTTGGCGACAAGGTTAGCTCCGGCGATGTACTTGCTGAAGTAGAAACCGACAAAGCCACCATGGAACTGGAATCTTACAATGATGGAACTCTTTTGTACATTGGCCCTAAAAAAGGCGACAGTGTACCGGTAGATGCTGTCATTGCCATCATCGGCAAAGAAGGAGACGATATCTCGGGGCTGCTGGATGAGGCGAAACAAGGAAAAGCGCCTGCTGCCAAACCAGAGGAGGAGCAACCTGAAACAAAAACAGAAAAGCCTAAACCAGCTGCGGCTAAAGCGGAAGCGCCTGCTGCCAAAACTTCTGTGGATACATCTAACATAAAAGCATCTGTTATCCGGATGCCGAAAATGAGTGATACGATGACGGAAGGCGTGCTGGTTTCGTGGCTGAAAAAAGTAGGCGACAAAGTAAAATCCGGTGATGTGCTGGCTGAAGTAGAAACGGACAAGGCCACCATGGAACTTGAAGCATATGAAGAAGGCACTTTGCTGTATATGGGTGTGAACGCAGGCGATTCCGTTCCGGTGGATGCTGTTATCGCTGTCATCGGTGAAGCTGGCGCAGACTATAAAGCTTTGCTTAACAATGCGGGGCCAGGCAAGCAGGAAGAAACCAAAGAAGGCATTGAGGCTGGCGTAGAAGAGGTTACTGCCGAAAAGGTAGAAGATGAGCAAGTGCCTGGCCCCGAAGCGGAAGCGGAAGCAGCAGAAAGCACAACTTCAGAAAATGGTCGTATCAAAGCGTCACCGCTGGCCAAAAGAGTAGCTCAAGAAAAAGGCTTCAAACTATCGCAGATAAAGGGTTCCGGCGAAGGCGGCCGTATTGTGCTGCGTGATGTAGAAACTTTTACCCCGTCTGCCGCGCCGCAACAAGCAGCCAGGCCTGCTACAGCGCAGGCGGCTCCTGCCATGGCAACAGGCGCACCTGCCGATGCTTACGAAGAAGTGGCCGTGTCGCAGATGCGTAAAATAATCGCCCGTCGCCTGGCCGAGAGCAAGTTCTCTGCACCGCACTTTTACCTGACCATGGAAATAGACATGGACAAAGCGATGGAAGCGCGCGTGTCTATCAACGAGGTATCGCCGGTGAAAGTATCGTTCAACGATTTAGTAATCAAGGCAGCAGCAGCGGCGCTGCGTCAGCACCCGGCAGTTAACTCGTCGTGGCTGGGTGATAAAATCAGATACAACAAACAAATAAACATTGGCGTTGCCGTAGCGGTAGAAGATGGCCTGCTGGTGCCGGTGGTGCGTAATGCCGACTATAAATCGCTTTCTGCTATAGCTGCCGAAGTAAAAGACCTGGGCGGCAGAGCGAAAAGCAAAAAACTGCAACCATCTGACTGGGAAGGCAATACATTTACTATTTCTAACCTGGGCATGTTCGGCATCGAAGAGTTTACGGCTATCATCAACCCGCCGGATGCCTGCATTATGGCTGTGGGCGGCATCAAGCAAACGCCGGTGGTACGCAACGGCGAAATCCGCATCGGCAACGTGATGAAAGTTACCTTGTCCTGCGACCACCGTGTGGTAGACGGCGCTGTGGGTTCTGCTTTCCTGCAAACGTTTAAAAACATGCTGGAGAACCCTGTACGGATTCTGGTATAAAAAATCCGCAAGTATAAATAAGTATAAAGTATAGTAAAAAGCCTCTTCGGAAACGGAGAGGCTTTTTAGTTTAATGGCTGTCAGTGAGTAGTAATACTAAAGACTAAGCTGCTAATTAATTATTTTTCAGCCGCCTATCTATATACATAGATAAATATCGTCATTCTTCTTATCAGCAAGGTGTAAGAAACTATTCCATAATTTAATATGTATATTTAAACGAAGCGGCCTAAGGGATAACAGCGTTTCCCGATACCGTGCCACAATCAGATGCATCCTTTGGCTTTTGCCAGGAATTACTTGAACGTACAAGGCAAATCGTTTTTTCTTTTGATGTTGCCTCCAGTCAGTTTACTTACCTTAATCCCGCCTTTGAAACGGTTTTTCAAAAGCTACGGGGGAGCATCGCTACGCCGGCCGCCCTGCTCGACATGGTAAGCCCCGACGACCAGCCATACTTAGAGGAAAAGTACGCGGATCTGCTGGGCGGTGCCATTCTGAAAGATATGGAATTCCGTATTGAGCTACCCGGTGAAGAGCGATGGCTGTGCCTGACGCCTTTCCTGGTAGAGGAGGCGGGGCAGCAAACGATTGTCGGTTTTGCCGAAGATATCTCTGCTGTGAAAGCGTATAGTATCTACACGAAAAAGTACACGGATAAGAAGAATGCCACTCTTAATATTCTCTCCCATGACCTGGCCGGTCCGCTGGCCATGATTCAGAACCTGTCCTCGCTGCTAACCGAGGAGTTGCAGCACAAAGAGAGCGAAGACATCAACAAACTCATCAACCTGATCGGGAAAACCAGCAAACAAGGCACCCGGCTAATTCAGGAGTTTATCACGCAGGAGTTCCTGGACTCAACCAACACAGACATGTTCAGGCAGCGCGTAGATATTGTTAAAATGACTAAGAATACAGTAGAAGAATATCAGCAGTCAAAAAAGCGTATCAACAAGGTTTTCGAGCTGCATACTTCCAGCGACAGCATTTTTATGGAACTGGATGAGAATAAGTTTATGCAGGCGCTCAACAACCTGATTTCCAATGCTATCAAGTTTACGCCCGACGGAGGAGCGATCACTGTTTCTGTGGAGGAAGAAGAGGAGACTGTGCTGTTCAAGGTGGCCGACAACGGCGTGGGAATCCCAGAGAAGTACCATGCCACGTTGTTCGACAAATTCACCAACGCCCGCAGGCCAGGTATAAAGGGAGAGCCTTCTGTCGGTTTGGGCATGTCTATCATCAAAACCATTGTAGAATGGCACCAGGGTAAAATCTGGTTCGAAAGCGAAGAGAATAAAGGCTCTACCTTCTACATCAGTTTGCCTAAAAGCACAGCATTGCCGGCAGCCGAGTGATTGCAAAAGGTAACATACCCTAAAATAACGGTATAGCACCGGCAGGTATAAAGTATAAAAGCTCTTCATAAACGGAGAGGCTTTTATACTTTATACTTCTGATATTTGAGGGATGCTGAAAGTGGTAGAAAGTATTCTGCTTTACTTTCCAGAAGCATATTTCCTGATCAGGGCGCGGCTTTTAATACCGGACACTTTCAGGTCTTTGTCTTTCCAGGGGCCGGTGGCACTGGCAGCCGGCAACAGCACCGAACAGGTTTCGTCTTTATCTGAGACAGACCAGGTGATCCAGCTTATTTTGTTTTTCTCAGCCCAATCAAGCCATTTAGTCCATTCTTCCATGTTAAGCGGACCGTTGCCTGTGGCCTCCATACCCGCCGATTCTGATATAAAAATAGGAATACCTTTGTCCAGGGCATAGTCGCAACGGTCGCGAAGTTGTTGTTTGTGCGTAGCGGCATAAAAATGGACAGTATACATCAGGTTGTCGAAGCCCTTGAGCGGCGCGTCGGCAACCAAATGAATATCCTGATCCCAGTGCGGGTTGCCTACAAGTATAACATTATCCGGGTCAATCGCTCTGATAGCGTTAATCACTTCAGTGGAATAAGCCTTTACTTCGTCCCAGGATTCCTGGTCAGGTTCGTTGAAAATCTCGTAAATTACATTTGGTTTGTCGCCATATGTGCGGGCCATTTCCGTAAAGAATTCCTTCGCTTCCTTCAGGTTAATGTTGTGGCTATGCCAGTCAATAATCACATACAAGTCATTTTGGATGGCACCATCTACCACCGCCTTTATTTTTTCTTTAGACCATTCCGGTTTCTCCAGGTAACCATTTTTAGGCTCTACGCCCATCGCAGCCCGCACCACTGAAACGTTCCAGTCGTCGCGAAGCCATTTTACAGATTCCGGGTTATAAAAGCGTGGCCAGAAGTTATGCCAGCCATAACTCATACCACGTAAAACAACAGCATCGCCATGTTCATCAGTCAGTTGCGTGCCCATAACCGACAGCCTACCGTGCTTTTTAACAGACTGCGCCAAGGTTGCTGTTGCGCTCCAGAGGAGGAGCAAGGCAGCAATAGTACATTTTAATCTCATGAAGTATGATTCTGGTTATGCAAACCTAAATGTATAGATTCTTACCATCAGAGGTGTAATACTATAAAGTAGAATAGTGGTACATAAAAGACACAGAGCAGCTATAGTTTCTGTTATCTCATTTGTTTTAAAGCATAGTATTTACTCAATGTGCCGATTGTTGTTTCTTCTGTCGAATTTTGTAATTATTCGTTTAACGAATTTATGCCTTGTTCTTTAAGTCGTTCAAGGTGGTCTTTCATTACTTTTACTTGTTCTGTTGGGTGACCTCGCCAATTAGTAACTTCTCCCACAACTCTAAATGGTTGGGTTGAACGATAAGATTTTGTTGGGTTGCCCGGAAATTTTTTATCTGTCAAATCTGGGTCATCTTCAATTTCTCCTGTTGGTTCTACTAGATAAATTCTGTCTTGCCCTTCGCCAAATGATAGTTCAGCACCCCAAATAGCAGCATCTAATGTCGCTGTCAAAAAGATGTATTTTGCATTTTGCCTTTGTCCATAGTTTGAACTGAAGCCAACTTCAATCAGGTCCCCAACTTTTAATTCAGCTCTAGTCCCGTGAAAATAAGTTTGAGCGAAAGGTGTCGCTGTTTGGCCTTTCAATTTGTTTGTGTCTTTGCTTTTTTCCATTGTCCAGGTTCAATATTAATTGTTGATTGGCATCTGATGGCTTGTGGTACAAAATTGACCTCTAACGGCTTGGCTGAGGCACGCCTTGATGTGCTTTTGGTTTTATTAGCTTTTCGGTTTTTTTTCTTTTATAGCCATTTCTAATTTATTCAGGAAGCGAATCTTGAGTCGTTTCACATTTCTTTTTGTACTAATCACATTCCCAATTCCCATTAAAAAGAACAGCACCATTGCTACTAACTTAACTTCATCTTCTGGAGTGGTGAAAATGTAATCTGTCAGAACTGCAACACCCATTATGACTAAGCTTATCGATAAAACCAGCAACAATTTATCGTTGGAGACTTTACCCTTAACCAGCAACTTCCCATCTCCACACTTATACTCCCCCTGTATCAATCCAGATGTTCTCTTGAAGAATGTCTGTATGGGAATCAATTTGAATCTGTTGAATTTAACGTTACCACGGAAAGGTTTATTAGTATTTGCTAATGATGCAAAAAGTTCATCAAGGTCTGTGTCAACTATTGAAAGTAGATAAGCAGAAAACTCCTGCTCTGACATCTGAAAAGCCACTTCAAACTCTTCTTCAAACCCTATCATAAGTTTTTTTAGTTTTACTGTAAGCTAACGGTTAGTATAAAAAACGGCGAAGGCCGTCGGCCGAGATGATTTTTATACAATGTTGGCGGACGTTGTTTCTTTATACTTGCTGATATTTTCTAATTTTATTTTTGGCCTGATTTTCAAAAAACAGCCTGAAAACAGCTTGCCGAGCGAAAAAGAATCTAATACTACTCGTCCGTTTTTGCCTTCATTTCCGGAAACGAGGCAGAAAACGCGTTTTTGAAGTCGGGCTGCGCGTATTGCCGATAAATTCTTTTTGCGCAAACGCAACGTCAATTCCTCTTCTTCGACTTCTGCTACTTTCGTTGATTAAAGTCGGGCGGCGTTCCCAACTTTTGTAAATTTAATCTAAGGTTTTGCTGCTTTACTTTTGCGACTCTTGCCGATTCTTTTTGTCGGGTTCGCTGATTTTTTTGCTGGCCGCCGCGAGAACTCATGTTTACAATGACCGCCAACTACTAGCTAGCAGGAGTCTATTCCTACTATCTGCACTATGTATGGAGGTGTTTATATTTGCTTTACTGTTGATTTCGCAATAGTAACCACGCTTTCGATTATGTTTCCTCACTACAATATAAAAAAAGTAAACAATGTAATTAGCTATTCTGCTGTTTATTTTTCCTGTCAGAATAAAAAGCAGTTGGAGCTGCCCAAACGCCAGATAATCGTACATTTTTGTTCCCATACATAGTGCTACGGCACTCCATTTTTAGTTTTCACTGCTTAAAAAGGCTGAGGTAATGTGTTGTTGAGGTATAGTTCGTTGCTTTTATCTCGTAGCTAAGCGTGTTTATACTCGTGTATAAACGGATATACCCGAGTATAAACACGAGTATATGCTTTTTCAGTATACAACTCAGTCAATTTGGCACATGCGCTGGTTTTGGCTTTTTGTTTGAAGATGCCGTAGCTTTACAGGGCAGCAGGTATAAAGTATAGCTGCATTTACTCGCATTAAGTATAAATCATGACTAAGATAAGATCAACCACCGTGTGTGGCATTTACCATAACGGCGAAGTAGCGCTCGGCGCCGACGGGCAGGCCACTATGGACAAACACATTGCCAAGAGCAACGTCAAGAAAATCCGTAAGCTGCTGGATGGCAAAATTGTAACAGGCTTTGCCGGTTCTACCGCCGATGCTTTTACCTTGCTGGAGCGTTTCGAGGAAAAGCTGAATGCCTACCAAAGCAACATGAAGCGCGCTGCCATTGAACTGGCCAAAGACTGGCGAAAAGACCAATACCTGCGCAAACTGGAGGCCATGATGGTAGTAGCCAACAAAGACGAGCTGCTGATCATTTCAGGTACCGGCGACGTGCTGGAGCCGGATAACCAGATTGCTGCCATCGGCTCAGGAAGTATGTATGCGCACGCGGCTGCGCTGGCGCTTAAAAAGCACGCGCCGCATTTAACGGCTGAGGAAATGGTGCGCGAGGCCCTGAATATAGCTGCCGATATCTGCATCTATACCAACCATAACCTTATTATAGAGAAGCCGGCACAATGAGAGTTCTGAGTCATGAGTTCTGGGTTAAGCATATTAAGCGGTTATGGCGGCAGGATGAAACTTATACTCCGAACATTCTGAACCCGAACAACGAATAACTAACAACGAAAAACGATTTTACTTAAATAACCGGACCAAACTGCCGAAACAGGTAATGACCGGAACAAAATATCTTACTATGCAAGTAACAGATTTTTTAAAGAAACACTATAAGCACTTTAATGCAGCCGCGCTGATAGACGCTGCCGAAGGATACAAAACGCACCTGAACGGAGGTGGCAAAATGATGATTACGCTGGCTGGTGCCATGTCTACAGCTGAGTTGGGAATTATTCTGGCGGAGATGATCCGGCAGGACAAGGTGCATGCCATTACGTGCACAGGCGCTAACCTGGAAGAAGATATATTTAACCTGGTAGCGCATGATTTTTATGAGCGTGTGCCGCATTACCGGGAGTTATCTGCGGCAGATGAGGAAGCTCTTCTGAGCCGCCACATGAACCGCGTAACTGACACCTGTATTCCAGAAGAAGAGGCCATGCGCCGCATTGAGCATACCGTACTTAAGTTCTGGGAAAAAGCTGATCAGGAAGGCGAAGCATACTTCCCCCACGAGTTTTTCTACCAGATTTTACTTTCCGGCGACCTGGAGCAATATTACCAGATAGACCCGAAAAACAGCTGGATGCTGGAAGCAGCTAAAAAGAACCTGCCGATTTTTGTGCCTGGATGGGAAGACTCTACCTTGGGTAATATCTACTCCGGCCACGTTATCACCGGCGACATCAAAAATGTGCATACCATGAAAACTGGTATTCAGTACATGATGGAACTGGCAGAGTTTTATACCAATACCGCGACAGAAGAGTCTAAAATTGGTTTTTTCCAGATTGGCGGTGGTATAGCCGGCGATTTTCCGATTTGCGTAGTACCAATGCTGCACCAGGATTTGCAACGCACCAGCGTGCCATTATGGGGTTATTTCTGCCAGATTTCAGATTCTACCACCAGCTACGGTTCTTACTCCGGCGCAGTGCCAAACGAGAAGATTACATGGGGAAAGCTGGGCAAAGACACCCCCAAATTTGTAGTTGAGTCAGACGCCACCATTGTGGCCCCACTCATCTTTGCCATTGTGCTGGATATGTAATTCTTCTATAATTCCATACTAAACAAAAGGCCTGCAACTGTTGCAGGCCTTTTGTTTAGTATGGAATATTACCACGCTGATCTTGTAGTATGCGCAGCTCCCACGAGTGTCTAACTAGCAGAAGTGGTGCAGACAATCCGGATACTTTTTGAATCTTCTTGCATGCTCCCAGGCAGATGCGCACGCTGCAATGTTTGTGCTATACTTTTGTTCACATTAAATAATGAGCTCTCTGCGCCCAAACCTGAATTCATCTTCCTTCAGGAAAAAATCGCCGCTCTTTTGCAGGATCGTCAGATTATGAATTTCGATCTCCCAGTTAAAGTTAAACTGGCAAAGGAATGATAAAACCGGTCCCAGCACCTCAGGTGTTGTGTCGCCAAGTGCCAGTGAAATGTGCGGCAGCCACAGGTTTGGATTATAAAACACACCCATCTCTGAGCTCATTTCTGATATGTCGCGATGCAGCCTGGCGTGTAACTTATTGACGGGCGACGTGCGCAGCACCGGAATGTACACCACTGGGCTTTCTCCCGGAAATACACCCAAGCCCGTAGTGCGCACCATGAAGCTAAATGTTTCCAGGCACACCTGTTCCAGGTACTGTTTCAGTTCATCCATATCCGGGACTTCAGCAGTTAAAAGCGTCAGGTGAGGGTAGGGTGTCATCTTAACACCGGACAGCCCAAATTTATTTTCGAGGTGTTCGGTCAGGTCTGACACGCGTTCCGAATGAGTATCATCTAAAAGCGAAGTAATCGCAATCATATCTTTTTCTGTGAAGGTACTACCAGGTAAGGGACTGCTTATGTATCAACGCTACTCCAGGTATAAACGGGTAGGCGCAGCTTATGTTTAGCTCTGTGCCGGTACTTATATTGACAAATACGGTGCTACCTTATTCGGGACTTTGCTGCTGCTTTACAACATTAAAGGGTAAAGGGCTGAATAAGATGGCGATACGGCAAGGTATAGTTAAATGCGTACTTCAGAAAGATATCGAAACAAAATTACAGCGTATTCCTAAACGTTTCTGTGCGCGATAGCCCGCAATACAGTGCGGGGCTTTTATCGCTATTGTAAAATTAAGTACCTTTGCACTTCGTAATTCAAACAGCCTGACATGATTTCCATAAATAACCTCAGTTTCCACTTCGGCAGCCGCCCCATGTATGAGGAGGCCAACCTGCACATCAAACCAAAAGACAAAATTGGCCTGATAGGGCTGAACGGAACCGGGAAATCCACGCTGCTGCGCATCATCGTAGGCGAGTATAAACCCGATGGCGGCAGCATACAGATGAGCAAGGAAACGACCATCGGCTTTCTGAACCAGGATCTGCTCAGCTACGAAACCCATGAGAGCATCCTGTCGGTGGCCATGCAGGCTTTTGCTGAGGCTATGAGCCTGCAGAGCGAAATTGACAAGGTGCTGGTGGAGTTTGAAAATAATTTCCATGATGACCTGGTGGACAGGCTGGCAAACCTGCAGGAGCGCTTTGAGGCTTTGGGCGGTTATACCATGCAGGCCAGTGCAGAGGCAATACTGGAAGGACTTGGCTTCAGCACCGAAGAGCTGCAGCAGCCGCTGGCTTTTTTTTCGGGCGGATGGCGCATGCGCGTAATGCTGGCTAAAATTCTATTGCAGCAACCATCGCTGCTCCTGCTCGATGAGCCCACCAACCACCTGGACTTACCATCTATTAAATGGCTGGAGTCTTACCTGGAGCGTTTCGAGGGAGCGGTGGTTATTGTGTCGCACGACCGTGAGTTTCTGGACAGAACGACTAATATGATTGTGGAGGTGGCCAACAGCAAATTAAATGTATACGCGGGCAATTATAGCTATTATGTAGAGGAGAAGTCGCTGCGCAATGAAATTCAAAAAGGAGCTTACGACAACCAGCAGTCGCAGATAAAGCAGGCAGAGCGCTTTATAGAGCGTTTCAAGGCCAAAGCATCCAAAGCCAAGCAGGCCCAGAGCCGCCAGAAACTGCTCGACAAAATGGATAGGGTAGAGGAGGTAGCACCGGAATCAGCCAAAGTAAATTTCAGCTTTAAATTCAGCACGCAGCCCGGCCGCCACATTTTCCGGCTGGAACATATGAGCAAGCGCTACGGCGAGAAGCTGATTTTCAGGGATACCAACGTGCACATTGAGCGCGGCGACAAAATAGCGCTGGTAGGAGCAAACGGCAAGGGTAAGTCTACGCTGTTGCGCATTATAGCAGGCTCCGAGCCTATTAAAGGAAACCGGGAGCTGGGGCACAACGTGATTATGTCGTTCTATGCACAGCACCAGCTCGAATCGCTGAACGTGGAGAATGAAATTCTGCAGGAACTGCAGCAGGCAGGCTCTAACAAAACCGAGATGGAACTGCGTACGGTATTAGGTTCTTTTCTTTTCACCGGCGAAGATGCCTTTAAAAAAATAAAAGTGCTTTCGGGTGGTGAGAAAAGCCGGGTGGCGCTGGCCAAAACACTAATTTCGCAAGCTAACTTCCTGATGCTGGATGAACCGACCAACCACCTTGACATGCAGTCGGTCAATATTCTGATTCAGGCGCTGGAGCAATATGAAGGGACTTTCGTAGTTATTTCGCACGACAGGTTTTTTGTAGAAAATGTGGCCACCAAAATATGGTACATTGAGGATTTTCAGCTTAAAGAATATCCCGGCACTTACCACGAGTATGAGTTATTTCAGGAGTTACGCGAGAAGGAGGCAAAGAAAGCCGCTGCCGCTGCGCCTGCAGCAAAACAGGAAGAAAAGCAAAAGCAGCCCCGTGAAAAAAGCGATTATACGCAGCTAAGCAACCAGCTGAAGCAGGTAAATAAGCAGGTAAGGGAAGTAGAAAAGCAAGTGTCTGACCTGGAGCAGGAGCTGGCCAGGTACGAAACAAAGCTCGCCGACCCGAAAGTGTATGCTAATGTAAGCCTGCTGGAGGAAGCTTCGTTAAAGCTTAAAACTGTGCAGAAGGAACTAGCTTCGCAACAGCAGAAATGGGAAGATCTGATGCTGGAGGCAGAGCAACTGGAAGCAAAAATGTAATGCAACACTACCTGCGTTGAAGTATAAGAAGCGGTAGTTGAATGTAAAATTCAGCTATCGCTTCTTTGTTTGGAGGAGGTGAAAGGCGATATAACTTTTCGTGCCTTGTTATTGCAGCTTTATACTTATGCTGGAAAAGGAATAAGCCTTTCAGCATCTTTCAAAATCGTTAAGGCGAAATATTTTTCGCCTTGTCTGCTATGCAGCAGCCTTGTCTTCAAAAAGATTCTTAAGATTATGAATGTACAGGATGTAAGAAGTATGATAGCAAAAAACAAAACTTAAAATATAACCTTCCTGATAATTCTTTCATAGTAAGAATATTATTTCAGATGCTGTAATGGCTTTTTAGCAAAGGTATAAATAGAATAAAGCTATTTGGGTGTTAATTATTTAAAAAACATAAATATAAATTTATAGCTAATTATTTACACCGTAATATTTATAATAAAATCATAAAAGCCGAAGTATAGAATTAAGTTTATTTATTATTTAAGAATATAAAGATAAAAAATTGTAATTGTTTCTAAACAATATATATTTGCACTACGTAATATAGCAACAACCTAATTAAAATGTCAGGTTGTAAAAGAGCTTTATTCGGTGCAGGTAAAAGGAAATATGATGCTGGATTACAACTGAATTTAAGATGCTTGATGAAGACAGAAAATCATATATTCTAAAACAATAAAATTGTAACCGATGAAAATACTATTACTAAAAGCCCTACTTTTCATTTTCACGCTTGTATTATTTGCCTCCTGCCAGCAGCATTCTTGTCCGGCTTATAGCAACATCAATTATAAACAAGCTAATAAGCCAGTTTTCCTGGCAGATAAATCACATAAATAATAACATATTAGCCGGTTAATTCGGCTAATTAGAAATCCTGACAAGGCATGGGGGTGCCTTGTTCAGGGTTTCGTTTATTACTCTACTGCCTTAAATGCTAATTGTCTCTGTGATTTTTTGAAAATACTGTTCCTGCAATGATTCCCCCAAGAATTGCAGCACCTGCTAAGATTTTATTGCGGTTCATGCTCAGCCATAGTTCAGGACTGAAATCTGCTGCATTTTCACCGAAGTTTCCATGTGCGCCGTGATCACCGGGAATAGGTTCCCATAAATTGTTTGGCATGTTCGGATTAGCTGGTTCTTCTGTCTGCTGCCCGTCAAAGCCAGTTTTAGCTAGCACAAAATCCGCAAACCAGGGAGCTATTTTGTTTCCGACGATAGCTTCTATAGTTGGGTAACCTACAAATATTTCGCGGCGGCCGTCTTTCGCGGCAAACAGTATGGCCTGGGCTGCTACTTCCGGCTGGTAAATCTTACCCATCGGACGGGGCTTGTTTGGCAGGCGCGATTTTACAAAGCCAAACTGCGTGGTGTTCATGGCCGGCAACTGTACCATGCTCAGCTTTACTTTACTCTTATCGTGTAGCAACTCTGTTTTCAGCGAATCAAAAAAACCTTGCACAGCATGTTTGGAGCCGCAATAAGCCGATTGCAAAGGTATACCCCTGTAGGCCAGCGCTGAACCCACCAAAACAATAGAACCTCTGTCGCGGGGAAGCATTCTTTTAAGCGCAGCCAGTGTGCCATATACCTGGCCCAAGTACGTTACCTCAGTTACGCGTTTGTATTCTTCGGGCTTCATTTCCTTTACCGGGCTGAAAACGCTGTTCATCGCATTATTTACCCACACATCAATTTCACCCAGTTCCAGCTCTGTTGCGGCGGCAGCGGCTTCTACGGCATCAGCGTCAGCTACATCCACCACAAAATAAATGGCTTTGCGGCCTACGGCTTCTACCTCTTTTTTTGCGGCTTCCAGTCCGTCCTGACCTCTTGCCAGCATAGCTACATCATAGCCATGTTTGGCGAACTCCCGTACTGTTGCTCTTCCAAGACCTGCGGAGGCGCCTGTTACTACGGCTACACCCCGTCTCTGTGTTCTCTGTTCTGCATCCATTGATAATTAGCTTTTCTTTATTTATTCTGTAAATCAATCATTTGCTATTGGTACGCCTGATATTCCTTTCAAGTTCTACAGACAAGGATACTCTACCCATAGAAAAGCTATACTTAACAATCCGCTGCACAGCGGCGTAAAGACAAATACTAAAAAGCAAAAACGATGAAAACAGAACTTACTATTATCGACAAAATAAGGAATGATTCAAGTATACCCACGGAAGCCCGCCGCCAAATAGCGGCACTGGCCGCCTTAGGCCTTGTTGATTTCAGCCTTATTTCGCTGTTCCAGATGGGATACATCGAAGAGCTGCCTGATTTGCCCGGTAAATTATTCGATACTAAGAAAGTAAACACCTCCAAAGATGCCGTGCTGCTCGGTTTGCCTGATGGTGTAGTTAGCCTGGGAGGCTATACGGCTACCATCATCCTAGCGATGGCCGCTACAAGGTATAAAAAGCAGTCGCGCCTGCTGGACATGGCGCTGGCAGGGGTGATGTTGGGACAGGCCGCTGGCGCGGCGCAGTATCTGGTAAACATGACTTTTGTGCAGAAGAAAATCTGCATCTATTGCCTGGCCGGTGCCGCGATCAACTTTACTGCTCTCAGCCCTTTACGTAGGCTGTTCAGGTTCAGAGATTAAGACCAATCTGATTCTAAAGTATAAAAGGGATTCTGTTCGCTGAGATGAACATAATCCCTTTTATACTTTAGAGCCGGACAGAAATGATCAGGTATAAGTTGCCGGAGCTTAATTGTTAACTAACCGTATTATCTTCAAAGCCTCTCACTAAAAGCAACATTCAGGATACCTCATTATCGTCCTGCAGATGAACGAGGTAGGCAGTTAGCTTATTCCATTGTATTTCCTGAACCTGCGCCCAGCCGCCTTCTGCCACCAGTGTGTTCAGCACAGGTCTGCTCCCGGCCTCTTCTCCCTGGTTGTTGATTCCTTCGTTTTTCCCAATCTCTGATCCAATGAGCGTGTTTCCCTGCAGTTCTACCCGAAAAGTGCTGCTTGCTTCTTTAATGAAGAAGTGTTTTATCGCTTTCTTGTCTTCCTGCTCATCCTCCGCCAATTTTTCAGGTTTTTTGCTGGGATGCACCACAAATTCGGCTATATTTTCATCTTCTCTTATGTCCGTTACCTGTACCCAGTTATCGATGGTAGTGGCAGGCAGCACAATTCCTATAAAATAACCGATTTCCGGCTTCTGGCTGTCCGATTCATTGCCATACTGATCATACAAATTAAAAGTAGATGTCAGACCGCTTAAATTGTTCCAGCCATTTACATCAAAAAGCTTCTGCTTGGCCAGTTCAAAATGCCGGCGGGCTGTCTGCGCATCAGGGTATTCGTTTTGATTGGTGTACGTTTTGTCCTTGGTTTCTTCGCCTTTCAGCACTTTTACCTCTTCTTTTACCTTATCTACAATTTTTTTAAGTTCCATAGCTTTCTCTTGTTATCAGCGTTTAAATCCTGCTTACGTTTTGGGAACAGCCGATGTTGAGGCTGGTTTAATTTATGAGTTGCTTTTATATGATCTCATTTAAAAGTTATATAATTTCATTATTTTTATCCAGTTACTGGTAGCTGCGTACACTTTAAAAGTGACCCTATGCAGCCGCTAAACGATAAAGAATACTATGAATAAAATTATACAATTATGGAGCAGAACAATCATCAGCAGCACGAGGACGGACAGCAAGACAAGCATACAGGAATGGGCATACGCGGCGTAACGCGCCCAATGGCAGAAAAAGAAGTACGCGACGCTAACAAAAAAAAGCATCAGGGCAGCGAGCATCAGCAAAATAAAGAAGACGGTAAGGGGAAAGGCATGATGATGACGCCTGAAATGCGGCGCCAGATGCTCGACATGCACCACATGCAAACCCTGTGGGTATACTGGATGATAGTGCTCCTGGGGGCATGGATGCTGCTTTCGCCACTCACGTTTGACTATGGCATCGGTATAGTGCAGCCCTCCGGCGGCCGCGAAGTATGGCTTTCGCTGGACAACCGCATACTGGCCATGAAATGGAGCGATATCATCAGTGGCATATTGCTGATCTTTTTCGGGTGGCGGGGCCTGACGCCCAACCGGCCCGTTAGTCTGTGGATTTGCTGTTTTGTAGGTATCTGGCTCACGATGGCACCGCTGCTATTCTGGTCGCCCACGGCAGTTGCCTACCTCAATGATACTATGGTAGGTGCCCTCCTGATTGCCCTCACCATACTTATACCAGGTATGCCGAACATGATCATTTACATGAAGATGGGCCCGGAAACACCTCCGGGCTGGAGCTATAATCCCTCCAGTTGGCCGCAACGCTGGATAATGATGGTGCTGGGTTTTCTGGGCTGGGTGGTGTCGCGCTATCTGGCAGCTTTCCAGTTAGGCTATATTGATACTGTTTGGGATCCATTTTTCGGGAGCCAGAGCGAGCAGGTGCTTAATTCAGCCATGTCGCATTCGCTGCCGGTGTCGGATGCTGGGCTTGGGGCTATTGCTTATACTTTCGAGTTTTTGATGGGTTGGATGGGAGCACCTTCCCGCTGGCGCACGATGCCCTGGATGGTCGCCATTTTCGGCATCTTAGTAATTCCCCTGGGCTGTGTGCACATCTTCCTTGTAATTAGCCAGCCTATGATGGTAGGAGCCTGGTGCACGTTCTGCCTGTTGGCCGCTGCAATTATGATTCCAATGATACCGCTGGAGGTAGATGAAGTGATTGCAATGGGGCAGTTTATGAAAAAGAAAGTAAAGCAGGGCGAAAGCTTCTGGAAAATATTCTGGAAAGGTGGCACCATCGAGAGCGATGCAAAAGATGAGGCTCCAGAACTGATGGCGTTTCCGCAGAAACCGGGAGCCGTGTATGCGTCTTCTATCTGGGGCATCAGCTTCCCCTGGACTTTGGTTGTAAGTATGCTATTAGGAATTGCCCTGGTAATTGCTCCCGGCTTTTTTGGAGTACAAATTCAAGACACAGTAGCCGATGTTTTCCATCTCAGCGGCTCCCTGATTGTGGTGGTGTCCATCTTTTGTATGGGTGAGCCGCTGCGCATCGGGCGCTATCTCAATGTGCTGTTAGGGCTTATAGTGGCCGTTGTGCCGTGGTTTTTAAAGGATGCACCTACAGCGCTAAGTATAACAGGGGTGGTGCTTGGCCTGGCTGTAGCAGTTCTGGCTTTGCCACTGGGGCCCAAAACACAACACTATGCCGGTTGGGATGACTACATCAGATAAGCCATTGCCAATCAGCCACCAGGCGGTGCTGACGGACAAAGAAATCAAAAGCCAGGTACGGGAGGTGCTCTACAAAAATATGATTAGTGGCCGGAAAGCGGGCTTCGACTATCATTTTACCAAACCATCGCCAGGCACCTATCCCTTCCAGTATTTCTGGGATACTTGTTTCCATGTGTTTATACTTACGGCTTTAGGCGAGGCAGATATGGCCAAGAAACATATCATTAGCCTGTTTGAGATGCAGCGGCCGGATGGGTTTGTAGGCCACATGAGTTACTGGAAGCGTTTGTGGCCTGCCCGCATCACCGATCTGTTTCAGTTCCAGCCACGTGATGTGCTGCGGATCTTTAAGCCGCACATGTCGGCCCTGGTGCAGCCACCGCTCGTTGCGCAGGCGGTGGTGCGCATTTATCAGCTAAGCCAAGACAGATCATTTGTAAAGCAGTTGTTGCCCAAGCTTAAAAAATACTATAGTTGGCTGCAAAAGAACCGCGACTTTGAACAGGAAGGACTGCTCTCCATCATCACACCCTTCGAATCCGGAATGGACTGGAAAGCCTCTTACGATCCGGTCCTTAAGTATAACAAAGGCCAAGCCGGGCCGCTGCTCTTCTGGAAAGTATTGCAGGTAGACATGCACAATTTTCGAAAGGGGTATAATTTGCCGGCTATTTACAAGAGCAATAAGTTTATCGTAAAAGATGCTGCCTTTAACACCATTTATGTGCAGAACCTGGAAGCTATGGCCGAGTTGTGCCGTTTGGTGGGAGACGGGGAAGAGGCTTATTTTTTGGCGCAAGCTGATAAAACTGCAAAGGCCATATTAAAATACATGTATGATGAGACGGATGCCGCCTTTTATGACCTCTATGGGCATGACTTCCGGAAGTTGAGGGTGCGCACGGCTACCATCTTTTTTCCGGTAGTATTAAAAAATGTGCCTGATGAAGTATGCCGGCAGGTGCTGGAGCGGCACTTGCTCCAGAAAGATGGTTTTCATGTGCCGTTTCCCATACCATCGCTGGCAGTGGATGAATCTTCTTTTAACCCCAATGCGTCGCTTTATATCTGGCGCGGCCCCACGTGGGTGGTGTTTAACTGGTTTATGCAGGATTTTCTGCTTAATAAAGGGTATAAGCAGGAGGCGCAGGGGCTGCTGCAAAGTGTTAAGGAATTGGTATCAAAAAGCGGCTTCCGCGAATATTATAATCCTTTTACAGGAGAAGGAAACGGGGCACACGACTTTACCTGGTCCGGCTTGGTGCTGGATATGATTAACAAGCAGCAGGATGGGCAATAATATTTTGCATTCTGCTGCCTGTTTCCTTTTTATAAAACTTTATACTGCACGGTACCTGTATCTTCCCAGAGACACAGTGTTTTGCCATTGGTTAAAGTATAAACTTTGGGACAATTGCCCTTGCCCAATTCTAAAGTAGTATTAGTATTCAATTTCCGCAGCTTGATCTGGTCTTTTTCCTGCCACACCACGCTGGTATTAGCGCCAGCCAATGTCAGCGAACAACTTCTGCCGGTGCCTACTTTCTGTTCTGGCTGGTTTTCCCGGCTATAAAATATCTCGCCTTTTCGCTGCCAGGCAGAACTTACGAGGCCTTTTTCGCCTATAACTAAACCACCGCCATCCATCGGGCAACCTTCCAGCTTCCAGGTGCCCTGCCCGAATTTTTGAGGAGCCGAAAAGGTTTTCCCATTGTCTGTGGAGGAAGTATAATAGATGTCTCTCGAGCCGTTCAGCCAGTTACGGAAAGAGATAATGAGCTTAGCATCGCTAAAGGCGATGTTGGGCTTGCAGCATTCGCAGACAGACTTTTCAGGAGAGGTATATACCATTGTATTTGCGGCCCATGCATCTTTACCGGCGTTGAGGGAAGAAAAGTATACTTTGTTTTCCTTGTTCCCCCTGGTGTCGAGCCACACAGCATAGAAAGTGTCTTCTTTGTCGGCTGTAAGTGCCATCAATCCTTCCGGGGCCGAACCCTTTAAATCATTGACGTTGGCAAGCGTTACCCATTTGTTGTTACTGTGATTTAACCTGTAAGCATGAATGTTGCCCGTCTTGTCCATGGCCGTAACCAAGCTGTAGTTCCTGGAAGAAGCTATTTGCGGGCCTCTTGACATGCCCAGGTGCATGTCTGGCAGTATGGCAATTTTTTCCGGCTCCGAAAAGGTTTGCCCGTTATCGGTAGAAAACATGGTATAAATTATGTCTTTCTTCCCGAATACCACACGAACGGTACCTTTGGTATCAATGGCAGCGTTTGGCTGTTGACCGTCCGCCACTTTACTGCCAGCCAGGGCTGTTGCGCTGTTAAATAAGAATGCACTTAAAAGGAGCAGGCAGATGATTTTAAGTAGCTTCATGTTGTTTGTATTAAGTTAAAAAGATGAGCCTATAGGTATGGGACTGAAACGATTATGTTCTTCAAAGATATAGATTTTACCTCCTATAAAAAAGCCGTTCAGGCTGCATCTCTGAGGTATCTCCCTGCTTCTAAAAAACTAGAACTTGATGTAGCTCCAGCCAGCCGGCTTCCTGTTTCAAAACAATTTCGCCTAAGCCCATAGGCACCGTAATCACGCCCGGCAGCAGCTGCACTTTTGTAATCTTTAGTGCCCGCATGGCATTTTCGCAGGCAGCAAACGTAACGCCCTTCGCTTGCAGTTCTTTCATGGCCTCAGCTGAATGAGTTTTAGCCGTTTCGAGCATTTCCAGGCCTTTACCATGTATAACCACTTCTATTTGTGCATCCGGCCAGCCACGCTTCAGGTTATTCAGTTGCCTGATTAGTCCGGCCTGCTGGGCCGAATCTGCTGAAACCACATCATACACAATGCGGTGCGCTGCGTATGAATCTGCTATACTTTTAGTAGTGATTCCTGATGTTTTATTCGCCTGTGCAATTACAGGTGGAGCAAGCAGCGTAAAAAATGCCAGGAATGCAATCAAGGATAAATTCATAATTTTCAAAATTAATTTAATTGATTTTTAAGTATATATACTGATAACGAAGCGTCACTGGAGCACTAGTGAATATTGCAGTGAGCAAGGAAAAAAAACTAACAGAACAGCTGCCAAGGTTCTTAATATGCCACGGTTTATTGCACCATACCCTGCAGGAATTCCCGTACTTCTTTGGTGTCGTACTCAGCCATACCCTCCTGCTTGGCCACAATTTTTCCTTGTAGCGAGATAATGAAAGTTGTAGGAATGGCATTACTGTAGAATTCCTGCGGAAGCGGGCTGGCCGGCATGTATACCGGAAAGGTAAAGCCTTTCTTGCTGATAAATTTCTTCACCTTATTAATGCCATCCTCATCCAGCGACAGCATCACAAAAGCAATTTTGTCGGAGCCTACTTTCTCGTATAGTTTCTGAATGTTCGGCATCTCAGCAATGCAGGGCGGGCACCAGGTGGCCCACATATTCATAAAAACTACTTTGCCTTTCAGGCTCTCAAACGATACGGTTTTACCATCCAGCGTAATCATCTTAAAGCCGGCGCCCACCACGGGCAATGTTTCTGCTGCTGCAGCGCCTGACTGTTCAGGCACATCGGCATTTCTGATGCCTGTAGCTAGCAGTATACGCTGTACCTGCCCAATGGCCTCAGTGTGCAGGCCTGTGAAGTATAAAAATCCGAAAAGAGCCAGCATGATGGCCCAGCCAGGAATGTCTTTAAATATATTTCTATTCTTCATAATTTTAAGTCTGTTATATATTGCTATTTATCTATAATTCTGCTGTTAACTGTTGAAACGCCAGGATCTAAGATTGTCCGGCATTAACTTTTAATCTTTCTTGAGGTCTGTAGTATTTTCCATTGATCAGACAGAACAAGTATAAATGCACTTGATGTTATTCAGAAAAACTTACTGGCAGATTTTAAGGCTCAACTGCCTTTTAGCTGGGTTGAGAGTGACAATGATTTAACCTCATCTATACTTAGTACGGCAGCCTGTTGCCGAGCACGCCATAAAAGTACGTTCCGGAGAGGGCACCGGCTATAGCTATTTTCTTTAACTTAAATTACACATGATCAGAATAAAAATATTTCTCTTACAAGGATGTAAATACCCATCAGGAGCACAAACCAGCCAAAACCTGTTTTTAACTTTGTCCCGGCAATGCGGTGCGAGAGGGCGGTTCCAATAAAAATTCCAGTTACCGACAGCATAGAAAACAGTATCAGAAATTTCCAGTCGATGGTGTAGTTGAAAATATCGCCTATAAAACCAAACAATGAATTGGCTGAAATGATGAGTAATGATGTTCCTACAGCCATTTTCATGTCGAGCTTGCTGAACAGCACCAGGGCGGGAATAATTAAAAACCCACCACCAGCCCCAACTAAACCAGAAATCAGCCCTACCAAAACGCCCTGCACCAGTAAAGCCATAGCGTTGGACGTATAATTATCTGCTTCTTCATCAACAGATTCGGGTTGCTTTCTCCCCCTAATCATGCTAAATGAAGCAAAAATCATCAGTACCGCGAACAGTATCATCAACAGCAAACCTTTGGTAATTACAAGCGAGTTGATAGTGGCAATCTGTTCAGGTATAGCCGGTATAATAAAGCGGCGGGTCAGGAATACGGTTATCAGGGAAGGTAAGCCGAAAATAAGGGCTGTCCGGAAGCTTACCAAGTCTTTTTGATAAAAACGATAACTGCCCACTAAACTGGTAGTTCCCACCACAAAAAGCGAGTAAGCCATAGAAATAACAGGGTTGAGGCGCAGCAGGTACACTAGAATGGGTACTGTAAGAATAGAGCCGCCGCTGCCGGTCAGGCCCAGCGAAAGACCTATCAGTAAAGCCGCTGTATATCCGAGTACTTCCATTTGATTTGATTGGTATAGGTTTACAGTGCAAAAAGTACCGGATAGATATAGGCGGCACAGTGACATTTAACACACCCGCCAAAATGAGGAAACATTTTTTAGAGCAGATTTAGGTGTGTAGCGTCTATGGGCTGTAGAATAGATGCTGTACGAGTATATGCTGTTAAAATATAAAACCAGCGCAGGCATCAGGCAACTGCACTTGTTTCTGCATCTAAGTTGTAACAGAGAGCTTAATTAAAGTCATTGATGGACTCGCTCAGGTCAAGCACTTTGGTGTTGGGGAGAGCGGCCTCTGCGATGCTGCTGCCCGCTGCAGAACGATAGCCGCCGGCGCAATGCACTATTACAGGCTTACCTTCCGGAATCTCTTTTGCTCTTTCACGCAATTCCGGCAGCGGAATATTAACAGCGTCTTTAAAAATAGTCTTCTCTTTTACCTCCGCCCGGTTGCGCACATCCACGATGGTATACTTGCCTGGATTAGCTTTGAAATCATTTAAATCTAATATAGAGGAATCTTTCGGAGCCGGGGCGTCAAGTATAATCGCACCTTTTATTTTTGTTTCGTAACCTATTCTGGCAGCCTTGTCAATCAGTTCGTTCAGCTCCTGTTCGTTGGCAGCTACCAGGTAGAATTCTTCATCCGGCCCAATTATACTTCCAAGCCAGGTCTCGAACTTGCCGCCGTTTTGTATGTTAATGGCACCTTTGTAGTGTCCTTGCTTGAAGGTTTTCTCGCTGCGGGCATCTACAACCAAAGCTCCTTCCTCCGGCTTATAATTGTTTGCCAGCTTTTGAACGCCCGCTATGCCTGACTGGTAATCAGGAGCTCCTTTTTTATTCAGATCCACATCGTAACCAAAGTATTTAGGTATAAAAGGCTGATCAGCCGTTAATATCTCAACAAATTCATCTTCGCTCATGTGCTGCAGAGCGTAGTTGCTGCTCTTTTCGGCACCAATGGTGCTGCTGTTGGCCTCGCTTAGTGATTTTCCGCAAAGTGTGCCTGCGCCATGTGCCGGATATACTTCCACCTCATCGCCCAGTTGCATCAGTTTGTCGCGGGTGCTATGGTACATTTGTCGCGCCAGTTCCTCTCGTTTTGCGGTAATGTTGCCGGCGTTCTCCCGCAAATCAGGGCGGCCCACATCGCCAATAAAAAGTGTGTCGCCGGTGAAAACAGCTTTGTCTTTGCCCTCGTGCTCCAGCACAATGCTGATGCTGTCAGGAGAGTGGCCGGGGGTATGCCGTGATTTCAGCTTTATTTTTCCGATTTGCAGTATAGCTCCTTCATCGAATGCCTCGTGCGGGTAATCGGCGCCTACCATACTATGGGCATAAATTTTTGCTCCGGTTGTGTGGTGTATCTCCAGGTGCGAGCTGACAAAGTCAGCGTGCGGATGCGTTTCTATCACAGCCACAATTGTGGCATTGTTTGCCGTTGCGTAGTTATAGTATGGCTGTGGGTTACGGGCAGGGTCGATGAGCACGATCTGGCCGGCACATTCGCTTAAAATGGCGTACGAATAATGAGCCAGGCCTTTGTCTTCAAACTGTTCGATCTTCATATTACAATGTCATTCGGTTGGTCAGAATTTTTCATACAATACAGGAAGTCCCTTTTGTGAAGCTTCCTGATTATACATGCAAAGTTAAGGTACTTTCTAAACTTGTATAGTCACGTTAGTCACACAGAGAAATAATAATGTTTTTCTACAATATCTGTTACGCCCAAAAGTAGCGGATAGTACATACTTGGGTAGGAAGATAAACTATGGCGCGGAGTGCCGGAAACAGGGAGCAGAACATGGCTAGGTAGTAGACCAGAATCTTTTGCCCGGCGCTTTAGCTGACACCAGCACTCATACATAAAAGCCAATTCTTGTGTCATTGGCTGGTAAAATGAGTTCATTTTGCTGCAAGCCTGATTTTTCTGCGTATAGTATGGTACAGAAGCAACATTAATCAACAAATTTATGGAAGACAAAGTAGAACTCACCGCTATGGTAACCATTCTGAACCAGCTTCAAAAAGAGGGTTATCAGCAGGATTTTAGAGTTTCGGACGACGGGCGTCTTTGCTCCATGGATGGCAAAGCGGAATATACGCCGGAGCAGGTGCGCATTGTGAATTTTTACCGCTTTGAAGGCGAAACTAACCCGGGCGACGAGGCTATCCTGTATGTGCTGGAAACAACTTCAGGGGTTAAAGGCACAATCTCTGATGCTTATGGTCCGTACGCAGATGAGAAAGTAGAAGCCTTGATGAAGCAGGTAGAGGATTTGGGAAAACAACTTGATTGATAGAAGCGGGTTAAATTAAATACAGGAAGCATAGCAGGCAAAAACATATCAGATTTGCCTGCTATGTTTTTGCCTGGTCTAAACATAAAAAAGGTATCGCAGCTTTCGCCTTTTAACAGGAGCGTTTTTAACTAATATGCTTTCCGTAACATGTCTGCATAGTGGTCAGGTAATATGCTTTTCTCCACAGCGCGTGCCGCCTTCTCCACATCATAGTTAAATCTTACAAATTCTACCTGAATGCTATGTTGATTGAGTACTGTTGCCTGCACATCAAGCGTTAGCAGCACATAACAGCCGCTGGTGTCACCATCTTTGGGTTTGCCAACCGAACCGATGTTGATTGCATGGCGATACATAGTTGTCCCTTCCTTTTCTTCCTGCAATATGCGGTGGTAAGGTTTATGTGTGTGACCAAAGCACATGATATGTGCATCTGCTTGCTGCATAATGCGGAGCAAACTCTTCTCTTCCCTATCCTCAAATAAATACTCATTTATTTTACGGGGGCTACCATGCACAAGCAGCAGATTCAGTGGCAGGTCGTCTGGTTTATACTCTACACGGATGTGGGCCGGCAGCGTGCGCAGGTAATCCCGCTCCGATGGTTGCACTAACTCATTTGTATAGGCGATTGAGATTTTTCCCATGGCTTTGTCCTCGTCTGTTTTGTACGCGCAGCCGCATTCATCACTCGCTCTTCCGATGCCGTAATCATAGTTTCCGGCAATAGTAGGTATAGCTCGCTGCCGTATGGCATTTATCACTTCGTTTGGCCAGATATTATAGCCAACCAAATCGCCGAGGCAGTAAGTAGCATCTATGGCCCTGCTTTCCATATCAGCAAACATAGCTTCCAGTGCGGGCAGGTTGGCGTGTATATCCGAGAAAAGCGCAATTTTCATAAGGACGGGTTTTAGATTTGAAGATGTGTAAATTTGAAAATGAACCGCTGATATTTAAAGCTTTATTAAACTGAATAATCTCGTTTAATGTGCCTGCCTACTTTGAAGAAGTTAAGGTGCATTAATTTGGAATTAACAGGATTACCTGCCGAGAAAAGAAGTATGGTTGACTATTTATTTGCTGTCACCTGTTTGGGCTGCGCTGAACTGTACCATTTTTTCCGGAACCAGAATGCCACATTGACAAGGGCTATTAAGGCCGGAACTTCGACAAGCGGCCCCACTACACCCGCAAAAGCCTGTCCGGAGTTAAGTCCGAACACAGCAACAGCCACCGCAATGGCCAGTTCGAAGTTGTTGCCAGACGCTGTGAAAGCTACGGAAGCGTTTTCCGAATAGTTGGCACCTGTGACCCTGCCCATCATGAAGCTCACCAGGAACATGATAGCAAAGTATAGCGCCAGCGGCACCGCGATGCGCAGTATATCAAACGGAATAGACACTATCAACCCTCCCTTCAGGCTGAACATGACCACGATGGTGAACAGCAACGCAACAAGTGTGATAGGGGAGATGGCAGGTATAAACTTTGTCTGATACCATTCCTGCCCTTTTATACGTACCAGCAGCACCCGGCTCAGGATACCTGCTATAAAAGGGATACCCAGGTAAACGGCGACACTTTCTGCCACGGTTCCCACTGAAATATCCACAATAGCACCTTCAAAACCCAAGAGCGGCGGCAGCTTAGTGATGAAGAGCCAAGCATAAAAGCTATATAAAACCACCTGGAAAATGCTGTTCAGCGCAACAAGTCCGGCAGCATATTCGCGGCTGCCGCCCGCCAGATCATTCCATACCAGCACCATAGCAATGCAACGCGCCAGGCCGATTAAGATAAGCCCCGTCATATACTCCGGGTAATCCCGCAGGAAAATGATAGCAAGCCCGAACATGAGCAATGGGCCTATTACCCAGTTCAGCAACAACGAGAGTGAGATCAGTTTAACATTCCGGAATACCTTTGGCAGCATCAGGTATTTTACTTTTGCCAGCGGCGGGTACATCATCAGAATAAGCCCAATGGCGATAGGAATATTGGTAGATCCACTGGAAAATGAATTGATGTAGGCGGAACTTTCGGGCAGGAAATAGCCAATAGCTACGCCTAGCAGCATCGCCAGGAAAATCCAAAGCGTGAGGTAGCGATCCAGAAAGCCTAACCTTTTGCGATTATAGGCTGGGGCACAATGATCCATAAATGACATAAATTTAAGAGTTAAGGTAAAGTATACCTGTTGCTAACCCAGCAGGCAGCAGGTATACTTTCAATTTAGCAGCAACCGGAACCAGGCGCGCAGCAGGCAGCTACAGCTGGTTTGTCGCCGTAAATCGTAATGCTGAAAATGCCGGTGTTGCTCTCACGAAACCGGCGAATGCTTGTTTCATCCAGGTAATCCTGCAATATCTCGTCGGGTAGATGTATGGCTTTCTCTTTCTGCACGATTATGTTTTCAAAGGCCGCTTCATGTATAATCTGCAAGTATTCGGCTTTCTGAATGGCACCAGACACGCAACCTGCATACATCTCGCCGGCTTTTACAAGGCCTTCCGGGAGTTCACCAACCAGCACCACATCCGAAATGCTGAAATGGCTGCCCGGCTTAAGCACACGGAACATTTCGGCAAAAGCTTTCTGCTTGTCCGGCACCAGGTTCAGCACACAATTGCTGATAACCACATCGACACAATTATCCGGCAGGGGCAAAGCTTCAATTTCACCCAACCTGAACTCGACATTGCTAAAACCTAGTTTGCCGGCATTTTCGCGGGCTTTTATCAGCATAGCTTCCGTCATATCTACGCCTATCACTTTGCCGGTTTCGCCTGTTAAGGCGCGGGCCACAAAGCAGTCGTTGCCGGCGCCGGAACCCAAGTCTATCACGGTGTCGCCCTTCCTGATTTGAGCAAATTCTGTCGGTAAGCCGCAGCCTAAACCCAGGTTGGCCTCGGCATTATAGCCATCAAGCGAAGTATAATTATCAGCAAAAATGGCATAATCTACAGTGCCGCAGCCGGTGGCGCCACAGCACGATGTTTCGTTTTGCTCTTTGTGCTGTAAAGCGATCTCACTATACTTGTCTCTGACGATTTTCTTTAATTCTTCTGCGTTGTTCATAGTCTTTATACTTTAATTTAATCGTAAAATTGCGATGAATTATAACAAATTTTTTTAGCAACAGGAAGTATGGCTGGGTGTATAATCAGCAAAAAGACTGCCTAGTACCTGCTGCGCCTGCTTCCATTCCTGTGCATCAATGCAATAGCATACTTTCTGGCCTTCCACATCGCCTTTAATCAGACCAGATTCCTTTAGCTCTTTTAGGTGTTGCGACACTGTAGATTGCGACAGTGGAAGTTCTTCCACAATGTCGCCGCAAATACAGGCCCTGCGCTCCAGCAAAATACGCAGTATGGCAATGCGTGCCGGATGCGCCAGCGCTTTGGCATACTTGGCTGCTGCTACGTCTGCTTGTGTAAATGATGCTGTTTTAGATGCGCCCATATGTTATTTTACTATCGTAAATTTACGATTAATTTTTTAAAATTAAAAGATTAGATTGCTTTCTTATTTTGATGAAGAAAAAGGCTGATAAAAGATATCAGTCAACTGAAGTATAAATTTAAATTTTGGAAGCTAATCTTATAGTAAATTTTGAGAATGCTAAGGGATGAAACAGAGATGATTTTAAGTGTTCCGGATTGTATGTTCAAGTATGCTCTATTTCGGCTAGGAAATCTTTATCTTCATATAAAATGAGTCATCGAGCTATGGAGGGGTAAGGAGTGATGCCGGAGCAGGGTATATTATCAGGTATAATTATACATAATATTTTTAAGACAGCAGCATTTCATGCTTTATACTTATGAAGTATGAAATGCTGCTGTCTTTTAATTGCCTGCTTAAATGCTAAAAAGCCTATTCCCCGAAAGATGGGTAAAGTGTCATGCCGCCGTCCACGTAAATAGTAGCTCCGGTTATGTAATCGGCTTCATCGGTAGCAAGCCATACGGCTACGTTAGCAATATCTTCCGGGTCGCCGATGCGGCCATACGGAATCTGCGACAGCATCTTTTGCCTTCCCTCTTCCTGCTCCCAGTCTTGTTGGTTGATGTGCGTTTTGATGGCGCCCGGCGAGAGGCTGTTTACACGTATTTTATGTTTGGCAAGTTCCTGCGCCAGGGTTTTCATCAGCATTTGTATGCCGCCTTTGGCCGCCGTATAGTTGGCATGGCCCGCCCATGGTATCACGTCGTGCACAGAGCTGATGAAGATAATGTTTCCGGTTGCCCGCGACCGTTCCGGCTGTAGCCCCTGTTTTACAAACTCTCTGGCCGCTGCCCGGGCGCATAAAAAAGGCCCCGTCAGGTTGGTATCAATTACTTTTTGCCACTGTTCGAGCGTCATCTCCAGAAAAGATGCATCCTGCTGTATACCTGCATTGTTTACCAGAATGTCCAGCCGGCCGAAGTGTTCGATGGCAGTATCGATCAGTTGCTGCGCTTCTGCTTCATGGCCAACATCTGCGCGCAAAATCACTGCTTTACCGCCAGATCGTTCTATTTGCTTTTGTACTTCTTCAGCAGTCTCTTGGTGCGAATGATAATTGATGACCACGCTGGCGCCTTCGCGGCCCATACCCAGCGCAATGCCCCGGCCTATGCCGGAACTGGCCCCGGTTACAATGGCGACTTTGCCAGCTAAGCGTTTTGGTTGTTCTTCTTTCATGATAAATCTATAACTGGGTGCTTTGTATGTGCCAAATCTTTGCTGAGTTGCTCGGCAGCGCTGATAAGGGCCAGGTGCGTAAATGCCTGCGGAAAATTGCCGAGCAACTCGCCCTGTAACCCGATTTGCTCCGAAAACAGCCCCAGGTGGTTAGCATAGCCCATCATTTTTTCGAACTGAAGCCTGGCCTTTTCGACCTGCCCTGCTTTGGATAGGTTCTCGATGTACCAGAAAGAGCAGATGCTGAATGTGCCTTCTTCGCCTGCCAGTCCGTCTACAGCTCCGGCACCAATGTTGTAACGATATACCAGCGAGTCGGTTACCAGGTTTTTCTCTATCGCTTTCATGGTGGCTTTAAAACGCGGCTCATCCGGGCTGAACATACGCACCAATGTCATTATCAGCACGGAAGAGTCCAGCACATCAGCACCTTTGTATTGCACGAAAGACTGTTTTTCCTCATTCCAATAATTTTCGTATACTTCTTTGTAAATTTCGTTGCGTGTGTTCAGCCATTCTTCCAGCGGCGCAGGGAAAGACCGGTCGCGCGAAATATTGATAGCACGGTCGATGGCTACCCAAGCCATTATTTTAGAGTATAAAAAATCTTTTTTGCCGGCCCGTACTTCCCAGATACCGTGATCATCGTCCTGCCAGTTCTTCACCACGTAATTCACAAACAAGGTTACATACTTCCAGAACTCATACGTAATAGGCCCGCCGTGCTTGTTGAAAAGGTAAATGGTGTCTATCAGTTCCCCGTAAATGTCTAGCTGAAACTGCTTGGAAGCAGCATTTCCGATGCGCACGGGCCTTGAGCCGTTATAACCTTCCAGGTGCCCGAGCACCTCCTCCTGCAGCTGTGTCTGGCCATCTACCGCGTACATCAGTTGCAGTTCGTCGGCATCATTCAGTTCCCTGCAGCGTTCCATAATCCACCCCAGAAAATGTTGGGCTTCTCCTCTGAAGCCCAGGCGCAGGAACGCATACATAGTAAAGGCAGCATCGCGTATCCAGGTATAACGATAATCCCAGTTCCGTGCTCCGCCCATATGCTCCGGCAAACCAAAGGTAGCTGCCGCGATAGTTGAGCCATATTCCCGGGATGTCATCAGTTTAAGGGTAATAGCAGAGCGTATAACTGTTTCGTGCCAGCGCCCACTGTAGGTGCTTTGCTCAACCCAACTGCGCCAGAAAGCCACTGTTTTGTTGAAAGACTCCTCTGCAAAAGTTTCCAGATCTTTACCCATAAAAGAGCCTTCCTGCTGTGGTGCAGCCTCAATTACAAAATAAGCTTTATCGCCCTGTTGCAGGTCCAACTCTGCATAAATATCGCCATCCTGCATGCGCACCTCCTGGTTGGTAATAAATCTGACTTGTGCTTTAACAGTGCCGGTGCCGGTAAAGAGCAGGGCATTACCTTCCTGCGTCAGTTCGTGTGCATCGCGCGCGTAATTAAAGCGGGGTTTGCATTCCATCTTAAACTTTATTTTCCCTTTGATTACGCGGATCATACGCACCAAAGTACAATTTCCTTCATGTTCTTTTAGCGGCATAAAGTCAGTGAGTTCGGCCATACCATCAGGTGTAAAAAACCGCGTGAGCAGCACGCCCGTGTCGGGGAGGTATAACTGCTTTTGCCGGGTTTCCTTATGCATCGGACTGAGTTGCCAGTATCCTCCTTTATCTTTATCGAGCAGCGCTGTAAAGATAGTAGGGGAGTCGAACCGTGTGAAGGGTAAATAATCGATAGATCCGGTAATGGAGACCAGCGCCGAGGTATGTAAGTTACCGATCAGACCATAGTCAGCAATAGGAAGACATTCTTTCATACCATGCAGGTTGTTTATATTCTGCTAACGCGACAGCTAAAAGACGGTTACAGTGCTCTGCCTTACCAGTAACTTACAAGCGGAATCTAAAATGGATATGAATATCTCAACACGCTTGCTTCTGTTATGACTTTTTGAAATGTATTTTTGAAAAGATATAAATATCTGCTTTGCTAAAAGCAGGTTATAAGAGCAATATTTAAGATTCTGATTACTGCCACTTCATGGTACTGTAGAGCATATTAACTAACTCAACACAATCCCTTAGCTTATACTTAGTGAAAGTTAATTTAAAGTCTAGGAAAAGGATATAAGACTGATGACTTACAATTTTAAATTTTGAGTTCAGTTGCGCAATAAGATGGTGCCAAGCTTGAATATTTTGTTGCATAATTACTTGCTTCGCTATAAGTATGAAATTAAGGGCCTAAGAATGCAGGCAAATTGATAATGAACATATAGCTTCTCACTTACCACGGCATTAGCCCAAAAACCTTTTGAAACGCTTGTGCAGGCAATCTTTTCTCTTTAGTGAGTGATCAATGAAAAATCACGTACGTATATAAAATAATGACTAATTAAAGCGGGTTTGAAATGTTTCCGTATCCCCGATTCTGGTCACTTTTAAAAATTTAATTTCACCTTTCCTGTTTCATTTAACTCATCAGATCTACTATGAAGAAAAACTTTTTACTACTCTTTATGTGCCTGCTTTCTGTACACTTGCTCTTCGCCCAGGATATGATCACTATCAGTGGACAAGTAACTGATGCCGCCAGCGGACAGCCTCTGATAGGCGCGGGTGTGGCTGTAGTGGGCACCACCAGCGGAACCCAGACCGATGTAAATGGTAATTTTACTATTTCGGCACCGGCAGATGGCACTTTAACGGTGGATTATCTGGGCTATGAACGCCAGCAGATACCCATCAATGGCCAAACTACAATTAATGTGCAACTTGCTACTTCAGCACAACAACTGGAGCAGGTGGTGGTGGTAGGCTATGGCACGCAGCGTAAGCGTGATGTTACCGGATCTATTGTATCGCTCAGAGAAGAAGAATTTGAGGATAAACCTGTGCAGAATCCTTTAAATGCAATTCAGGGAAAAGCTTCCGGCGTTGTAGTTACCAACAGTGGCGTGCCTGGCGCAGCACCGGCTATACGTGTCAGGGGAGTAGGATCTATCAATGGGGTTGCTCCTTTATATGTGGTTGATGGTATTTTTACAGATAACATAGATTTTGTGAACCCGAACGACATTGCATCTATGGAAATTCTGAAAGATGCTTCCTCGTTGGCAATGTTTGGTGTTCAGGGCGCCAATGGTGTTATTATTATTACGACCAAAAGAGCGCAGGAAGGCCAGACTACTGTTAATGTAAATTCTTATGCAGGTTTTCAGAAGGTAACAAATAAAATTGACCTGGCAAATGCTGCGCAGTTCAAGATGCTTTACAACGAACAACTGGCAAATCTGGGAGAGGCGCCTTTCGACTTTAGCGGCTATACCGCAGATACCGACTGGCAGGATGAAATCTTCAGAACGGCTTTCATAAATAATAACAGTGTTAGTATAAGATCAGGCACAGCGCGTAACCAAGCCAGTTTTAGCATGAACTATTATAACCAGGAAGGCGTGCTTAAGTATGATTCTTACAAAAGGTATACTGCCCATCTGCGTGATGAGTTCACAGTTAACAAAAACCTGAAAATAGGAGGAGATATTAGCTTGTTCCGCTGGGATCGTAACCCTGCAAGCGCCAGTATTACAAATGCCTTGTGGGCTTCTCCGGTATTTTCACCCTTCAACGAAGCAGGTGAATATAACGCCTCACCACCTTTCCAGAGAACTGAAGTAGGTAATCCTGTCGCTACTACAGAAATCAACAAAGGCAATACCATCAGCAATGGTTATCGCTTTGTGGGGTCAGTTTTTGCTGAAGTAAGTTTCTTGAAAAACTTTACATGGAGGCCAACGCTTTATGCAGACCTAGGCTTTAATAATGAGCGAGGTTATACGCCGGCATATGTAGTTGGCGACAGGGCACAGTATAATGACATAACCGGTGTACGGCAGTCTAAAGCTACTTATACTACAGGGCAGATGGATCAGCTGCTTACTTATGCAAAAGTATTTGGGAAGCATGACGTGACTGCATTGGTAGGTTATACCTCTCGTTATAAAGGCGATGATAATGTTGGCGGCTCTCGCCAAGGTATTACTATTCCTATTCCTGATAATCCTCAGTTCTGGTATTTGGGTATTGGCACACCAGTTACAAATGAACGTAACTCAGGCGGCGGCAGCGAAGAGACATTTATTTCGCTACTATCCAGAGTTAACTATAGCTATGATGGAAAGTATCTTCTAAATCTGTCTTTTCGCCGCGACGGAACCTCAAAGTTTGGACCTAATAAACGCTGGGGTAATTTCCCTTCTGTAGGTGCCGGATGGGTGATGAGCGAAGAAAGCTTTCTGAGAGACCAGGAGATAGTTGACTTCCTTAAATTGAAAGGCTCCTGGGGGCGTATGGGAAACCAGAGCATTGGTAATTATTTGTTTTATCCGGCGCTTAACACTGGGGTAACAGCAGTATTCGGCGAAAATGTTTATCCGGCTGCTGTCCCGGAATATATTGCTAACCCCGATGTGCATTGGGAAGTGATAGAGGGCGCAGATGCAGGCATCGAATTAGTAACTCTGGATAATCGCCTGAATTTAGAGGCAAATTATTATAATAGAAAAAGCAGAGATCTGCTGGTAAGGCTTCCGGTGCCCGGTGCTGTTGGCGCTGCCCTTGCTATAGATAATGCAGGTACTATCTTGAACACAGGTTTTGAACTGTCAGTAACGTATAACGATGAAGTTGGAAGCGACTTTGGGTATAGTATAAGTGCTAACGCTACAACTATTCATAACGAAGTTCTTTCTTTAGGCAATGATATTGGTTATGATATTGTATCCGGCCCGGCTCGGACGGCAGTTGGCCACCCGATAGGTGCTTTTTATGGTTATGTACAGGAAGGCATTTTCCAGACGGCGGATGAAGTTGCCCAGTCACCACAGGCTGGCATGGCGCAGCCTGGTGATATACGCTTTAAGGATGTAAATGATGATGGCCTGTTTGATGATAAAGACCGGACCTTTATTGGGTCTCCTACGCCTGATTTCAATTATGGCGCTTCTGTAAATCTGACTTATAGAAATTTTGCATTGGGTATAGATGTACAGGGGGTAGCAGGTAATTATATTTATAACGATAGAGCCACGGCTACATTTGGGATCCTGAATTACCCGGCAAACAGAGTAAACCGATGGACAGGGCCTGGCACATCCAACGTAGAGCCAACTTTAGATAATACCCGATCAAACAACTTCCTGACATCTACTTATTTTCTTGAAAAGGGAGATTATTTCCGAATAAGGAACTTGTCGCTTGCTTATAATCTGAGAGGGGATATCCTGGAACGTGTGCATGTAAAAGGAGCACGAATCTATATAAACGCGCAGAATATTGCCACTTTCACCAAAGCGACGGGCTATTCGCCTGAAGTTGGCGGCTCACCAATCAGCTTCGGTATTGATAATGGCACATATCCGGTACCTGCCACTTTTACGGGTGGTATTAATCTTGATTTCTAACTTGAAAGCTTCTATGAAAAAGATATATAAATATTCTTCTATAGTACTCTTGGGCGCACTAGCGGTTAATACAGCTTGTGATGACGATTTTCTTGAAAGAGAACCATTAGGACGCTTTACCACTGAGTCTTATCCGGCAGGAGGATTAACGGAATATGTGTACGGCATGTATTCGGAATTACGTTCCTGGGGAGTGCATAATTTTGCATTTGTTGGTATAACCAGCATCACTTCCGACGATGCAGATAAAGGAAGTACACCTTCAGATGCGCCCGATCAACTGGCTTTAGACAATTTTACAGTGCTGCCTAATAATGGATTAATAACTGATTTTTATAATGCAACCTACACGGCCATAAACCGATGTAACATTGTATTACAACAGGCGGAATTAAATAAGGACAATCTCTCGCCAGAAGATTATAACCTGTCTCAGGCAGAAGCAAGATTTATACGTGGCTATTTATACTTCAATCTTGTCCGCACCTATGGCGGTGTACCACTGGTGGATAAAGTTCTTGAAGATCAGGCCGAATTTAATGTTCCGCGTTCCTCTCAGGCGCAGATTTATACTTTTATAGAAGAAGATTTAAAGTTTGCCGATCAATATTTGCCCCTTACCTGGGGCCTTGAATATGCGGGCCGTTCTACTAAAGGCGCAGCGGAGGGTATGCTGGCAAAGGTATACTTGTATCAGAAAAACTGGAGCGGTGCTTTGGCAATGGCTAATTCTGTAATCAATTCTGGAATGTATGATTTAAATACGCCCTACGATAGAATTTTTACGGAGGCTGGTGAAAACAGCAGCGAATCCATTTTTGAAGTGCAGGCAGTATACAATCAAACATATCAGTATGGAACGCAATATGCCGAAGTGCAGGGTATGAGAGGCCCAGGCAACCTTAATCTTGGCTGGGGATTTAACGTGCCTTCTCAGCAGTTGGTTGATACCTATGAAGAAAGTGATCCCCGCAAAGACGCTACCATTATTTTTGGCGGGGAAACAACTCCCTATGGCGAAGTAATTCCGCCAAACCTGGATAATCCAAGGTATAATCAGAAAGTATACACTAATCCCGTTAATCGTGCTGTAGCCAATGCGCAGAATGGCCTTTGGGTTAATATCAGGATTTTACGCTATGCAGATGTCGTGCTCATGGCGGCTGAGGCGGCTGACGAACTTGGTCAGACAGATGAAGCACTGGAAAAACTGGAATGGGTACGTGCCAGAGCCCGTGCAGGTAATGCAGACATTTTACCTGAAATCACAGAAACAGATCAAAATGCCTTACGCAATATTATAAGACACGAGCGCAGAGTAGAGCTGGCGATGGAGCATGAGCGCTTCTTTGATCTGGTGCGTTGGGGCATAGCTGCTGAGGTTTTACATGCTGCCGGTAAGACTAATTTTATGGAAGGTAGAAATGAATTGATGCCTATCCCGCAAAGTGAAATAGATAAATCAGGCGGAACCTTGACTCAAAATCCAGGATATTAAAATAATTAACCGCAAGTTGTGGCGCGCATATGTAAGTGTGGCGCCACAACTTTTTTATACTTGCTTAGCCTGTTGATTATGGAGCGGAAACGCTAAGTTTATAAATGTAATCTGATGAAGAAACACCTATACTTAGTCCTCACCCTGCCGTTGTGGTTGTATAGCTGCCACAACGCACCAGCCGACACATCTGCTGCCACACCAAAAGCAACTATACCTCCACCAGCGCCAGATACCGCCAGATTAAGCGACGAGGAGCTACTCACGAAAGTGCAGCAAAATACTTTTCAATATTTCTGGGATGGGGCAGAGCCGAACTCAGGGGCCGCACCCGAGCGCATTCACCTCGACAACAATTATCCGCAAAACGATCAGCATGTGGTGGCTACAGGCGCTACGGGTTTCGGCGTGATGGCTATTCTGGTCGGCATAGAGCGCGGCTTTATTACGCGACAACAGGGCTTTGAACGCCTGCAGAAGATTACTGACTTCCTGGAGAAATCCGATCGCTTTCATGGTGCCTGGCCGCACTGGATAGAAGGTGAGACGGGAAAGGTGAAACCCTTCGGGCAAAACGACAATGGCGGCGATCTGGTGGAAACGTCCTTCTTGGTGCAGGGCCTGCTGTGTGTGCGGCAATATTTTGCTGATGGCAGCGAACAGGAGAAAGCGCTGGCTGCACAAATAGATGAACTATGGCGTGGGGTGGAATGGGACTGGTACCGCCATGGCCAGAATGTGCTGTACTGGCACTGGTCGCCTAATAAGGCCTGGGTAATGAACTTCCCGGTACAGGGCTACAACGAGTGCCTGATTATGTATGTGCTGGCAGCGGCGTCGCCCACGCATACCATACCTGCCGAAGTATACCACGAAGGCTGGGCCCGAAGCGGCGACATCAAAGCAAATGCTACGCCTTACGGCTACAAAATCGCGCTCGAGCACAATGGTCACCACGGCAGCGTCGGTCCGCTTTTCTGGGCGCATTATTCTTACCTGGGCCTCGATCCGCGCGGCCTGACAGATCGCTACGCCGATTATTGGGAACTCAACAAAAACCATACATTGATTAATGTGGCTTACGCCATAGATAACCCGAAGAACTACGAAGGTTACGCCGAGGACTGCTGGGGGCTTACCGCCAGCTATTCTGTGGATGGATACGCCGGCCATAGCCCCACGAACGATTTAGGTGTAATCTCACCTACGGCAGCGCTATCGTCATATCCATACACGCCGCAGGAATCCATGAAAGTGATACGGCATTTGTATGAGGATCTGGGCGACAAATTATGGGGCAGATATGGGTTTTATGATGCCTTCAGCGAAGAAAAAGATTGGTTTCCGCAGCGTTACCTCGGTATCGATCAGGGGCCTGAAGTGGTGATGATCGAAAACGGGCGCAGCGGCCTGCTCTGGGATTTGTTTATGAGCTGCCCCGAAGTGCAGGATGGTTTGAAGAAATTGGATTTCAAAAGCCCGAAACTTAAGTAAAGTATAAAGCCTATGAAGAAAGTACGCTACTTATTTCCCTTCCTGCTGATATCGGCGCTGTGCTGCTTTTCCATTGCCCGGGCGCAGTCGCCCCAAATGCGCACGTATTGCAACCCCATCAATATCGATTATACCTACGCTATTTATAATTCCACCGAAAATATTTCATACCGCTCCGGCGCAGATCCGGCAGTGGTTGAATTCCGTGACGAATACTATATGTTCGTTACCCGCTCTATGGGCTACTGGCATTCCACTGATCTGCTGCACTGGAATTTTATCTCACCGGAAAAATGGTACTTTCAGGGATCTAACGCGCCGGCGGCCCATAACTACAAAGATTCTGTTTTATACATAGCCGGAGATCCTTCCGGCTCTATGAGCATTCTATACACCGACAATCCTAAAAAGGGCAACTGGAAAGGCGTGCCTTCCATTCTGAATGATTTGCAGGATCCTGACCTGTTTATAGATGATGACGGGCAGGCTTATATGTTCTGGGGCTCTTCTAATGTTTACCCCATTCGGGCGAAGAAGCTGGATAGAAACCACCGGTTCAGCCCATCCGAAAAAACATACGAGCTCTTTAACCTGGAGGCTGTCAAGCATGGATGGGAGCGCTTCGGCGAGAACCACGGCGATACTGCCAGAGGTTATATAGAAGGCCCCTGGATGACAAAGCACAACAACAAATATTACCTGCAATACGCCGCACCGGGTACCGAATTTAACGTGTATGGCGATGGCGTTTATATGAGCGACGCAGCGCTGGGCCCTTATACTTATGCATCTAATAATCCGATATCCTACAAACCGGGCGGATTTGCAAACGGGGCTGGTCATGGCAGTACGGTAGCCGGTCCGAACGGGCAATACTGGCATTTCGCTTCTGCGGCCCTTTCGGTGAACGTAAATTGGGAACGGCGCATCAGCATGTATCCTGCTTTTTTTGATAAGGACGACCTGATGTATGTAGACACTTATTTTGGTGATTATCCGCATTTTGCACCAACTTTAGCGGGCAAAACGGGAGCGTTTGCTGGCTGGATGCTGCTATCCTACAACAAGCCGGTTAAAGTTTCCTCCACGCTGGAAAATTACAAGCCGGAAAACGTGGTGGACGAAAACATCAAAACATTTTGGGTAGCGGCAAAAAACGATGATAAGCAATGGGTAGAAATAGATTTGGAAAAACCCGGTAAAGTGTACGCCATTCAGCTGAACTACCATGATTACAAATCGGATATTTATGGCAAAGTGCCTGGGCTATATCACCAGTATGTTATAGAAGGATCAGTAGATGGTAAAAGCTGGATAACACTGGTAGATCGTAAGAATAATCTGAAAGACGTGCCCAACGATTATGTGGAACTCAGCAACCCGCAAAAGGTGCGCTACATCCGCTACAGCAACATACACACTCCTACGACTAACCTGGCCATTTCAGGTTTACGCGTGTTCGGGTTAGGGCAGGGCAAAGCGCCGGCGAGGGTAAAGGATTTTACAGTAAAACGGGAGCAGGATCGCCGGAATGTCCGCATCTCCTGGGACAAACAACCTAAAAGCCAGGGGTATAATATAATTTGGGGCATTGCGCCTGACAAGCTGTATAGTTCCTGGATAATTTATGGCGATAAGTTTTTGGACTTAAGAAGCCTCACAGCAGGCCAAACCTACTACTTTACGGTAGAAGCCTTTAATGAAAACGGGATTTCTGAAAGACCAAAAGTAGTAAAAGTTGAATAGGTATCAGAATAAAGGAAGCACGCGTATGCAGACATTAACGAGAAGAAAATGAAAAAACTACTTTTACACCTGATGATGGGCCTGCTTTTGGCCTGCGTTATACTTCCAGCGGCAAAGGCGCAACAACAAAAGCCGCCCTTTTGGGACGAAATCCAGCAATTTAAGCAGCAGGACAGCCTGCAGATGCCTCCCAAAGAGGCTGTACTTTTTACCGGCAGCTCTTCCATCAGGATGTGGGACAGCTTGCAACAGGCATTCCCAAAGTATATTGTAATCAATCGCGGCTTCGGCGGCTCCACGCTGCCAGACTTAAAGCGTTATCTCAGCGATATCGTTTTTCCATACCAGCCCAGGCAAATAATTATCTATTCCGGCGAAAATGACATTGCCATGGATACAGTAAAAGCGCCGGAAGTATTGAAAAGATTTAAGGAAGTTTACCAGGCTATCCGGGAGAAGTTGCCGCAGGTGCCGCTGGTATATATTTCTATCAAGCCAAGTCCATCGCGGAAGCAATATGACGCTATCGTGAAAGAGGCAAATAATTTAATCCGCGCTTACATTCAGCAGCAGCAAAACATCAAATTCGCTGATGTGTATCCGCTGATGCTGGATAGTAAAAATAAACCAAAACCGGAAATCTTCCTGCAGGACAGCCTGCACATGAATAACAATGGATACCGCATCTGGAAGAAAGCAGTCACGCCTTATTTAATAAAATAAATCATAACTGTATGAAGCGAACCATACTTACAGCTTTGCTAATGGCCGCCTGCCTGTCTGGTTGCCAGGCGCAGAAACAAGCGCAGTCGCCGCAGGCAACACCTGCTGACCAGCAGCAGATGAACCAGTTTATAGATCAGCTGATGGCTAAAATGACGCTGGACGAAAAGATAGGGCAGCTGAACCTTGTATCGGTAGGCTTTGATGTTACGGGGCCGGTGGTGAGCGAAAATGTGGACGAGAACATCCGCAAAGGCAATGTGGGCGGCGTGCTTAACACTTATACGCCCATAGCGGTACGTAAACTACAGGAGCTGGCCGTAAATAATTCCAGGTTAAAGATTCCGCTGCTCTTTGGTTACGATGTGGTACACGGGCACCGTACCATCTTCCCGATTCCATTGGGAGTTGCTTCGAGCTGGGACATGGACGCACTGGAGCGGAGCGCGAAAATTGCCGCAGATGAGGCCGCTGCCAATGGCCTGAACTGGGTTTACTCGCCGATGGTGGATATTGCCCGTGACCCGCGCTGGGGACGCATCGCAGAAAGTGCCGGCGAAGATACTTACCTGGGCTCGCAGGTAGCCAGGGCAATGGTAAACGGTTACCAGGGAAACAATCTGGCAGCCAATAACACAGTAATGGCCTGCGTGAAGCATTTTGCCCTATACGGTGCCGCCGAAGCGGGCCGCGACTATAATACGGTGGATATGAGCCTCAACCGCATGTATAATGAGTACATGCCGCCTTACAAAGCCGCTGTTGATGCCGGGGTCGGAAGTGTAATGTCGTCTTTTAACGATATAAATGGCGTGCCGGCTACAGCCAACACATGGCTGATGACGGAAGTGCTGCGTGATATGTGGGGGTTTAATGGTTTTGTGGTAACAGACTATACGGCCATCAACGAGCTGATTCCGCATGGTTTAGGGGATGAGGCGCAGGTAGGGGCGCTGGCGCTGAAAGCCGGTATCGACATGGATATGGTGGGTGAGGTGTTTCTGAAGCACCTGCCACAACTGATTGAAGCAGGCAGGGTATCAGAGGAAGACATAAACAAAGCCTGCCGCCGCATACTGGAGGCTAAGTATAAATTAGGTCTTTTTGAAGATCCGTACCGCTACGCCGATCAGAACCGCGCCAAAATTACCTTGATGAAGCCATCATACCTTGATGCTGCCCGCGAAATTGCCCGCCAAAGTATGGTGCTGCTTAAAAACACCAGGCAAACGCTGCCGCTGAAAAAGACAGGCACCATTGCGCTAATCGGGCCGCTGGCGAAAAACCAGCGCGATATGATTGGCAACTGGAGCGGTGCCGGCGACTGGAAGCAGGCGGTTTCGCTTGAGCAGGGCATCCGGAATGTAGCAGGCAGCAACGTGAAAATAGTGTATGCCAAAGGCACCAACTTTACCGATGATCAGCAAATGATTGACCGGCTGAATGCCCATGGCGGTGAACTGGAAATTGATAAGCGATCATCCGAAGCAATGATTGCCGAGGCGGTGAAAGCAGCACAGGGTGCCGACATGATTGTTGCGGCGGTAGGAGAGTCGCAGGGGATGACGGGCGAGGCTGCCAGCCGCGCCGACATTAGCCTGCCGGGCAAACAACTGGAACTGCTCAAAGCTCTCAGAAAAACAGGTAAGCCCTTGGTGATAGTGCTCATGAACGGCCGCCCACTGACGCTGACCTGGGAAGATGAAAATGCTGACGCCATACTTGAAACCTGGTTTGCCGGCACCCAGGCGGGTAACGCCATTGCCGATGTGCTGTTCGGTAACTACAACCCATCCGGTAAATTAACCGCCACCTTTCCGCAGGCGGTGGGCCAGGTTCCGATTTATTACAGCCATAAAAATACCGGCCGCCCATACGCAGGCGTGCTGCTGGACAAGTATAAATCACGCTACCTGGATGTAACCAACGACCCTTTGTATCCCTTCGGTTATGGCCTGAGTTATACTACTTTCAGTTATTCACAGCCGCAGCTCAGCAAAGTCACCATCAGCCCAACCGAAACGCTGGAAGTGAAAGTGGATGTGAAGAATACCGGCAACTATGATGGGGAAGAAGTTGTGCAACTCTACATTCAGGATGTGGTGGGCTCTATCACAAGGCCTGTAAAAGAGCTGAAAGACTTTCAGAAAATTTTGCTGAAGAAAGGGGAAAGCAAAACCGTTACTTTCCGGATTACGCCGGATGACCTGAAGTTTTACAACAATGACTTGCAGTATGTGCTGGAGCCGGGCGATTTTAAAGTATACATTGGCACCAATTCGCAGGATGTGAAAGCAGCGGACTTTAAAGTAGTGCAATAAGTATAGAGACCCTGTCAGCAAGTATAAAGTCAAGAGTTTTTATACTTTATTCTCTTGAGATGTTAAATCAAAAGAATCCATAATTAACAAAGTATATCTGTTCAGGCTAAAGCTAAAGCATACATTGTCATAGGAAAATATACTTTCTAAAAGCGATATTTATATAGATAATCAGGTAAAATCAGATAGATGAACTACAAACCCATACTTATACTGCTCCTGTTAGCTATGTTTGCCGCTAACTCGGTAAATGCTCAGGGAGATTTGGATGCTTATGTGCGTAAAGTATACCTGAGCGGAAATGATACGCTGCCTTATCGTATACTTTATCCAAATAATTTTAATCCGGACCAAAAGTACCCGCTGGTACTGGTGCTGCATGGCGCCGGAGAGCGTGGTGATAACAACGAGGCGCAGCTGGCCTATGGTGCCCAGCTTTTCCTGGAAAGCCAGGAGCAATACCCGGCTATTGTAGTATTTCCACAGTGCCCTAAAGATTCCTACTGGTCTAATGTGAACATTGTGCCTGATGACACTGGCAAGCGCACCTTCAACTTCCGGAAAGGTGGCAAGCCTACGGAGGCGATGGAAGCGCTGCTGGGATTGCTGGGCGAGCTAAAGCACAGCGGCTACGTAAACAAGCATCACATATATATAGGGGGTTTGTCGATGGGCGGCATGGGAACGTTTGAATTACTGCGCCGCAGGCCAAACACTTTTGCGGCCGCCTTCCCGATTTGTGGTGGCGGCAGTCCGGCAAATGCAAAAAAGTATGCCAGGAAAGTGCCCTTATGGATTTTTCATGGCGCCGAGGATAGCGTGGTGCCTGTCGGAAAATCTGAAATAATGGCCCAGGCTATAAAAGCAGCCGACGGGGATGTGAAACTGACGATATACCCCGGCGTGGACCACAACAGCTGGGACAATGCTTTCAAGGAACCGGAACTGCTGCCCTGGCTATTTTCCCATCAAAAGAAGTAAAAATCTTTTCTGCTAATTTATACTTGCAAAGAATAAAGCATGTTCTTTTTACAGCCGCTTTAGGTATGACCTTGCTATTGGCATTATAGTTGAACTTAATGTAGCAGTTGTTGATTATGCAGCAATAATAACAGATTCAAAGCAAACCGTTTCAGAAAACAAGAATAAAACATACATGAAAAAACAACATTTTTTCTTCATACTGCTGGCTTTTGTATGCCTCTTTACTTTTAGCAGCACGTACGCTGCCTCACCTGGCAATGATACTATCAGCTGGAAACATGATTATACGGAAGCAGTGAAGCAGGCCAAAGCCGAGCACAAGCCTATTATGATGGTTTTTGGCGGGTCCGACTGGTGCAAGCCCTGCATTATGCTGCACAAGGAAGTATGGGAATCGGAGGCGTTTGCACAATATGCCAAAGAAAGCCTGGTGCTCCTGGAGCTTGATTTTCCAAGGCTGAAGAAAAATCACTTACCTGCTGAGCAGATGAAACACAATGAAGCGCTGGCCGATAAGTATGACAAGGAAGGTCTGTTTCCGCTGGTAGTGCTGACAGATGCAGATGGAAAGGTGCTGGCCAAAACAGGCTACCTGACCGGCGGTCCCGATAAGTATGTAGCGCACCTGAAATCGCTTTTAAAATAAATTATAACAATTTTTTGTACACGAAGCCCACGCTGTAACCATTGCAGCATGGGCTTCGTGTTTGTATAAACACTAACGCGCGTGACCAACCGGTTTTTTCTGCTCATACTTATTTACCTGCTGTTTTCGTCATTTGCTGGGGCGCAACGCCTGCCTACAAAAGAGCCGCAGCAGTATAAAAAAGTGCTGTTGCTGATGGGTACCCGCTTTGAATTTGCGGCTGTTACCAATAACGAACAACGCGCCTGGGAAGCCATTAATGCAGGCATAAAAGAAACACAACGCATTGAAGCTTTAATATCGGAGTGGCAGCCTAACTCGCAGACCAGTGAAATAAACCAAAATGCAGGTATAAAACCGGTGATAATAGACCAGGAATTGTACGATCTCATCAGCCGTTGCCTCCGCATTTCTAACTTGACAGGCGGCGCTTTTGATATCTCCTTTGCTGCCGTAGACAAGGTTTGGCACTTTGATGGTATTATGAAAAGTTTGCCGTCTCCACAGGAAGTAGCTGCTTCAGTCTCTAAAATCGGCTATAAAAAAATTATACTTGATTCTGCCAGCCATAGTGTGTTTTTAAGTGAGCCGGGCATGAAAATAGGTTTCGGTGCTATCGGCAAAGGCTATGCCGCTAACCGCGCCCGCGACCTGATGCGCAGCATGAGCATACCTGGCGGCGTGGTAAATGCCGCCGGAGATCTGGCCACCTGGGGCAAACAAGCTAATGGTGAATCCTGGTATGTGGGCATTGCCGACCCCGCCGAAAAAGACCAGGTTTTCTCGTGGCTGACAGCCGACGAAACCGCTGTGGTAACGTCGGGTAACTACGAGAAGTATGTAGAGATCGGCGGCAAAAGATACTCCCATATCATAGACCCGCGCACAGGCTACCCCGTATCAGGATTGAAAAGCATAACTATTGTTTGCGCCAATGCCGAACTGGCTGATGCACTGGCTACTGCAGTGTCGGTGATGGGAGCGGAGGAGGGACTGCGCCTGATTAACCAGCTAAAAGGGGTGGAGTGTCTACTGATAACGGATAATGATGAGCTATATACCTCTGATAACCTGCACCTGCATTATTATAAAAGTAAGCCACTGACCGTAAAATCAACCAGGAAAGAAGCTAAAAGTAAAGCACAATGAAAGCAAAAATTAACATAAAGCTGCTGCTGGCAACTTCGGGGTTGTTAATGCTGATGAGTAGTTGCGAAGCCATAAAACCCTATCAGAAAACATACTTAAACGAAGAGGAAATGCAACTGAGCATGCGCAAGCCTGAAACTTTTGAGGTGAACTTTGAGTCTTACCGCGAAGGAGGCTCCGGTGCCAATGGCGGAAAAGTAGGAGGAGGTTGCGGATGCAATTAAAATATGCGTTGCTGCTGATAGCCTGTGGTATGGCTACGGCAGCGGTGGCGCAGGAAAAGGCTAAAGATCCGAAACAGTTTCAGCAGATTTCTCCGGCAGACGTGAACATACTGGCAAGCTATTATACCCAGGACGGCAACCATTCTCCCGTAACCGGCGGTATCGGTACCGAACAGCTTACAGACGTAACACCTACCATTATTGTAAATGTGCCGCTCGATACAGTAACAAACCTGAATGTAAATTTCGGGATGGACTTTTATTCTTCTGCTTCTACTGACAATATCGATCCTTTTACGGTATCGTCAGCTTCCAGCTCCGACACCCGCACTCACATAAATATAGGTTTAAGTCGAAATAAAAACCTCCACCGTGTCATCAGAAATATAAACATAGGAGTATCCAAAGAGTATGATTATACCTCGTTTTCGGTGGGAGCAGGCTGGACGAAAGGCTCGCGGGACGGAAACAGGGAACTAAGCCTGGCTGGGCAGGTATTTCTGGATGCCATAAAAATAATATATCCAATTGAGTTGCGCGACCAGGGCAATTTCGTTTCTTCTTATAAACGCCAGTCTTACAACTTCTCCGGAACGCTATCGCAGGTTATTAACCGCCGGTTGCAGATTTCTCTGTCATCAGATATCGTTTATCAGACGGGGCTGCTTTCCACTACGTTTCACCGGGTATATTTTCAGGAGCAGGAAGCACCAGAAGTGGAACAACTTCCTGCCAGCCGCTTTAAGTTTCCGTTCGGATTGCGCCTGAATTATTATGCTGGCGATTATTTTACTGCCCGCCTGTTCTACCGGTTTTACAACGACAGTTGGGGCATTTCGTCGCAAACTGTAGAACTGGAAACACCTGTTAAACTAGGGCCCTTCTTTTCTATTTATCCTTTTTACCGTTATTACAGCCAAACCGCTGCAGATTATTTTGCTCCGTATGGAGAGCACAGGCTAGACGAAGAATATTATACTTCAGATTACGATTTGTCGGACTTGAGCAGCCATAAAGCCGGCCTAGGCGTGCGCTATTCGCCCCTTTTTGGAATCTCTAAATTTAATCTGCCGCTGGCAGGCAACAGCACATTATTTAAAAGTATAGAACTGCGTGCCGCCCAGTACTGGCGCAGCGATGGCCTGCATGCCTTCATCATCAGTACCGACTTAGGATTTTCCATTCCTTCAGGACAATAACAGAAGCCGCTGCACATTGCAGCGGCTTCTGTTAAAAGCTATCATATAAGTATGGCTTATGCCTGTACCGGAATCTGTTTGAGTGTTTCCAGCAGGAAGCTCCAGTATTTCTGCACCGAACTGATCTGCACTTTCTCATCAGGAGAGTGCGCGCCGCGTATGTTTGGTCCGAAGGAAATCATTTCTATATCCGGGTAATTGGCGCCAAGTATACCGCACTCCAAACCGGCATGGCAGGCATTTACATCCGGCGCTCCATGAAACATTTCCTGATACAATTCACGCATAATGCGAACAATGTCTGCGTCTGGCCGTGGTGCCCAGCCAGGGTAGGAGCCCGAAAGTTTTACTGCAGCACCCAGCAGTTCCAAAGCACTACGGACGGCGGCGGCCAGATCCATTTTTTCAGAATCTACAGAGCTGCGCGTAAGGCACAGAATAGTATAGCTATCATCCTGCACCAGTACTCGGGCCACATTGTTGCTGGTTTGCACCAGGTTTTCGATGTCAGGGCTGAGGCGGTAGATGCCGTTGGGACAAGTATAAAGTGTGCGCAGTAATTTGTACTGGAAATCAGCAGGTAGCACGGCAGCCGGAACGTCAGCCGGTTCCAGCAGTACTTGCAGCGATGGATCAGTGGTGGCGTGTTCTACCTTAAATATTGCTTCCTGCTGCGCTATTATACCTGTAAAAGTTTCTCCTTGTGCGGCAGGCACAGCTACAATGGCAAATGATTCGCGTGGAATGGCGTTGCGCAGGCCGCCGCCATCGATAGTGCCAATCTTTATACCTGTTTTTTCCGAAGCCTGAAACAGCAGGCGGTTCATCAGTTTGTTTGCATTGCCGCGGCCGCGGTGTATATCCATACCTGAATGGCCGCCGGTTAAACCTTTTATAGTTACTTTATAGCCTTTCATGCCGCTACCAGCCTGTTCCGATGTATAATTTCCTGTAGCTGTTATATCTATGCCGCCTGCGCAGCCAATGGTCAGCTCCCGGTCGTCTTCAGTATCCAGGTTCAGCATAATCACCGCTTCCAGCAGGCCGCCTTTTAGGTTCATTGCGCCCGTCATGCCTGTTTCTTCATCTATGGTAAATAATGCTTCCAAAGTCGGATGTGCAATGTCGGAAGAAGCAAGCAAAGCCATAATCGAGGCTACACCAATGCCATTGTCTGCGCCCAGCGTTGTGCCTTCTGCTTTTACCCAGTCGCCGTCTGCATACATGCGAATGCCTTCGGTACTGAAATCGAAGTTAGTGTCGGCATTTTTCTGATGTACCATGTCTAGGTGACTTTGCAGCGCTACGGTTTCACGGTCTTCCATGCCTCTGGTGGCAGGTTTTTTGATAATCACATTTCCGGTTTCATCTACTGTTGTCGGCAGGCCCAGTTGTTCGCCAAAGTTCCGGATGAACTCGATAACGCGCTCTTCTTTTTTTGACGGCCTCGGAACCGCGTTCAGGTCGGCAAAATAATTCCACATGGCCTTTGGCTCCAGGCTGCGTATGTTTTTGTTCATAGGTTAAGTTTGTTTAGCGAAGTATAAACGTATACTTCTGCGTACAGCAAGCGTTATGTAAAACACAATCACTGTGATATTACTAAAGCTTAAAGATAAGGATTAATATCTTTTTTGCCGATGCAGCGCCAGATTTAGTGCTGGTTTTGCAGTGTGTTATATCACTTGCAGGTTCTGGATTTCATAAGGTGTGTGGCAACGGTTATCTATACTTTTTGCAGATTTAAATTATCTTTCAGAAGGCGCTGCCGTAAGGGGAAAGTAAAAAGCCAATGCATCCTATTTACCGCTGGATAGAAGAATTAACCGGGTTGTCTGCGGCCTTCCAGAAACATGTGCTGCTCACGGTAATCGTGCTGCTGGCACTATGGCTGCTGAGCAGGCTTCTGCTTCGCCTTATCTTCCAACGGCAGCATGATATCCGGAAGCAGTACCAGTGGCGTAAAACTGCCAATTACATTACTACTGGTCTGGCCATACTGTTGCTGATTAATATCTGGTTCAACGGCTTGCAGTCTATTGCCACGTTCCTGGGCCTGCTGTCTGCCGGTTTGGTGGTGGCGCTAAGGGAACCTTTGCTAAGTATAGCAGGCTGGATTTTTTTGGTTTGGAAGCGCCCTTTCCATATTGGTGACCGCATTCAATTTGGCGATCATGTGGGTGACGTAATTGATATCAGATTATTTCAATTTACATTAAATGAAGTGCGGGAGTGGGTGCAGGGCGATCAGCCGACAGGCCGGGTAATGCACATACCGAACAACAGGCTTTTTACAACGCCGCTGGCCAACTATAACTATGGCTTTCCTTATATCTGGCACGAAGTACCTGTACATATTACTTTTGAGAGTAACTGGCAGAAAGCCCGGGAAATATTATTGGAGGTAACCGGACGGCATTGTGAAAAGCTTTCTGAAGCTACCTTGCTGCAGGTAAAGCGGCGTTCGCAGCGGCACCTTATTTTTTTTGATGATTTAGACCCGAAGCTATACGTAAAAGTAGTAGATAATGGCGTCCAGCTTACGGTGCGGTATTTGAGCAAAATAGCAGGCAGGAGGAACAGCGAACATCTGATTTGGGTGGAAGTGCTGGCACAGTTCCTAGCAGCACAAGACATTCAGTTTGCCTATCATACCACAAGATTTTACCAGACACCACCTAGCACGCAGTCGCCATTTCCTCCAAATGGCTCGGAGCAGGCGGGTTAGGAGAAGTTACTTAAAGATCTAACATCAAAGCAGATAAACAGACATTTATCTGCTTTGATGTTATCATTCAGGTTCTGCCACGGCTCCTCGCCAACCAATTATAGATTTATTGTAACACAAAAGCCACCCGTTTAAGGTGGCTTTTGTGTTATGTTTAACTTCTGGAGATTAGAATGGATAACCGATACCGATGTTAAGCACCATGCTGTTTTCGCCGCTAAAGGTTGGTTTAAAGTCGCCAAGTATAAAGCGTTCTCCTTTGGGAAGATAAGGTACCTGCACAGGTATACCCAAATCCAGGCGGATGACAAAAAATTGAATATCTACGCGCAACCCAATGCCGGTGCCTATTGCCAGCTCGCTCATAAAATCTTTTCCAAACTTGCCGCCTTCTCTGTCCGGCTTTCCATCAGTACCAATTGTTTCGTTAACAAGCCAAACGTTACCGGCATCCAAAAAAACCGCTCCTTTAAAGAAACCAACAATCGGGAAGCGATATTCCAGATTTGCCTCCAGTCGGATGTCGCCTACCTGGTCGAAGTAGGAGGTGGCAAGCGAGTCTGGAATATCATAAGTGCCGGGGCCAACGCTGCGTGCCCGGAATGCCCTGATGCTGTTTGGGCCGCCTACCGAAAACTGCTTGGCATAAGGCAAGATAGAGGAGTTGCCATATGGGTAGCCGATACCGGCTGCCAGGCGGGTAACTAACTGGCTTTCTTTGCCGAAGTTGAAGTAGTAGCGGAAATCGTTGTCCACACGCAGATACTGGGAATAAGGCTGGCCAAATATAGTTCGGGGCTTATCCTCTGCCGGCTTCTCTGCACCAGTTGCCGATTGCAGCGCGTTCAGCAGGTTACCTGACACATCAAAAGCAAGGTTGTCGAAGAATTGATGCGTACGATTCTCAAACATTTGTGTGCTATAGGTAAGCTGGTAAAGGGAGCCAATAATAAACTGGTTTTCAAAGCTGCGCTGCAGGTATGACCTTTCTACAAGTATGGTATCAAATTCCGGGGTTGTTTGGGCCAACTGTACAAACTGCAGATTGATGGGTGTAATGTTATGCGTGAGGGTGCGTTTAGGCCTCCAGGTATAGCCATAAGTGGCATTAAACGAATTCATTTGGTAATACTGCACCCGGTTCAGAAAGTCGAAGCCTAGACCTATATTAGTTTTAGGTACAAACTCTGTACGTAGGTTATGCAGACGGAAAGGAGAGACAATCCGCGGAAACATAATATTGGCTTGCGCGCTTAACTCATAAGAAGTCAGTCCGGATTTACTTGTACCGGTTGAACCTTCAGAAGTAGTAGTGACACGGCCACCTGTCTGGCTCTCAAAGTTGCCTGTTACCTCCAGGCTTAATTGTTCAGATCCCTTTAATGCATTGCGGTTGCTGAACGACACGGAAACACCCGGGCCGGCAAAATTATTTGATTTGCTCACCATCTGAACTTCGGCGCGTAACGATTTTTTAAGTGCAGGAGTGAGGTAGATGAACGTGTCTAGTTTATTTGCCTTCGTCGTATCAGGTTTATACTGTACATTAACAAATTTATAGGCTGGAAGCCCCATAAGGCGGCTTGTAGTGAGCAGGTGATCCTGGCGTTGGTATAGACTGTCCTGGTGCAAAAAGACGCTTTGGAGCAGATATTTTGCCTTTACATAATTTTGATCCGGGATATAATGATAACCTCTCACATCAATTGTGTCTCCAACTATGTATTTATCTCCCAGCGCATAGTTAGCAAAAATGTAGACATCATCCAAGGTATAAGGCTGAATGGCCTGCAATGGAGCGCTGTGTTTTAACCGCATCAGCACATCAAGTTGCCTGGTACCCACCAAGGTATCAACACTGAATATAAGAAAATCAGGACTGAAATAATAATATCCGTCTTCCTTCAGTTCCTGATCAATGCGCGTACGCTCCGCCGTCATGGTTTCTAAATCAAAAGGAGCACCAGTTTTGAGCAATGATTCTGGCTGTGTTGCCTTGATAGCACTTTGAATGGGCAGCGAGTCGTTTAAGGTGTATTCAATATTACGGATGCGGTAAGGTTCACCCACTGTAGCTGTCCATTGAATATTAGCCATCTTTTCCTTGATGGTTGTTTCGCTGGTTACCACATTATTGAAATACCCGCGATTGACAAGGCGGCTGCTCATTACGCCGCTGATGCTGCCGGTATCCACGGCAGATAGAAGTACAGGTGGCTCGCCCAGTTTTGTCTGTATCCAATGCTTTATTCCTTTTTCTTTTTTTGTATAAAAAGCATTATATATCCAGAGTTTGGGGCGCAGGCCAAGTATAGAGGCGTTTGGCTTCGGCCGCACAGTGGCATCCAGTTCTGTTACAAGTTCGTCTTTTCTGTTGCTGCTGTCTCCCTTGTCATTTACCTTCACTTTGTAACCGGCAAAGAGGGCATCGCCTTCAGGTACTGTTTTTGTGCTGCTGCAGCCAGAAAACACCAGTACGGCCGCCAGAAACAGAATTGAAGTATAAGAGTGAAGAAACCGTTCACGAGATATCATCTTTATCATAAAGTACTATTGTCTATTCTGGGATCTAAGTTCAGCTTCCTGCTGGCGGCGTGCTGCCGCTCTTGCACTTACTTCCTCCATACTTCGGAACAGGTCGGAGAAATTATTGTATTCGCGTACATAAATGAGCGAAGCGCCTGTTTCCCGTACATCTCCCTCTAACACACCCTCATACTCTTCTCGCTGGAAGCCGCGCACCCGCAGGCGCCCATCTTCTGTAATAGAGTACTCTACCGAAATATCACCGCCAAAACCACTCATGGAGCTGTTTGCCTCGCTCTGGCCTTCCAAACCAATGTCGCTGCCGACGCGCACTGTCAGCCGGTTGTTCAGGAATTGCTGCTTAAGTGCTACATTCAGGTCGGTACGGCCTTGTGCTGAACCAGAAGAATAGTCTTCATAGGAGTTAACTCCCAGTTCGAGGCCTAAACCGCCTGCATACTTATTGGTAAGCTGGCTCAGTTGGTCACTCATTACCTGGCTTAAGCTGTTACGTGCAGAGGCGGCCAGCCCTCCTCCGGAGCTTTCCAGCGGGTTGGGAGCCAGGAAGCGGCCAAGTACGAGCAAGGCAAATACCTGTTTGTTCATCTCCGACTCATCCTGGCGCAAATTAGCAAGGCTAGCCATTACTGCACTTGGAAGCTTGCCTTGCTGATCCTCCGGCACCTGAATATCAAAGTTTATTTCCGGCGTTAGGATAGCTCCATTTACATTTACGTATACTTGGAAAGGGACCTGGTTGCGAAGCACAGGATCTTCAGCTCCGGCTGATTGTGAGGCTACTAGCTCTCTCGGTGCAGTTTTTACAGTATAAATAGCTGATATCTGCATGTCAGCCTGCATTGGATCGCCTGTCCAGGCAATGTAACTTCCTTCAGCGATATCTAACTCGCGTGAGGCTAAGTCATAAAAATCCATACTATACTTGCCGTCCGTAATCTCATAGCGACCGGTCATGTTGATTTGTCCGCTCGGCGCAATGCCGACATATAAAGGGTCTGCGGTGCCGCGCACTACCAGATTATCTCCTGTAGTCGGGTCTATGATTATCGTAATCGGCGTTGCATCTGTCACGCTTACCTGAACTTCAATATCTGCCCCCACAAAACCGGTTTGAGCACTGTCTTCGGGTTGCTGTCCGCCAATAATGGCTGTGAGGGAGTCGTTCAGATTCACGAACTCCACAATACCATCTCGTTCGGCTGCGCCAGCTTCGTCTGCCGGAACCACGGCGGTAAACGCAGAGCCATCCAGCACGCTCACATTCACTTTTAGCACGGGCACAGTCAAATTGCCTGTAATAGAAGCGTCTGCAGCCATCAGTACTGTGCCATAGTATAAGTCGTTGTCCTGAGCGGTTGAGTTCATGGCCAGAAACTTGTCTGTGTTTGCAGTGAGATCGAATCGATAATCTACATAATCCTGCGTCAGGATATTTCCATTCATAACTAAATCATTACCCAGCGAATCAGTCAGGGTGAAGTCAGGAAAATTGATGCCTTGCTCGTTAAATACAAGCCGCTCGTCCTGCAGGCGATAAAGGGAGTTTAGCATGGCCACATTAAACTGCGCCTGGTTAAAATTAAGCTGTCCAAGTATAGCGGGATCATCTAGTGTGCCGGTAATGCGTAACCTGCCGCTGGCACTGCCATCCATGTCTTTTACCATACCTGCTGTAAAGCCTTGCAGAGAGGCCATGTTCAGGTTTGCTATATTCGCATCGAAGTTCAGGAGGCTGGCATTTGGCTGCGACTCATAAAAACCATTTACAAGCAACTGATTGCCATTGCCGGTAAGGGAAGCATCTACATTGTAGCGGTTAGCGCCCTGGTTGTTGGCTTGCAGCGCAATATCACCTACCGGTATTCCCTGAAAAGCAAATTTAGTAACAGTTAGATCGGATGTAAAGCTCATGGTGCCGACCATCAGGTTATTGACGGTAGCCGTGCCATTAATTGTACCTGCCACCAGACTATCTTCCCGCTGAAAAGACTCCATTATATAGCCAATCTCGAAGTTGCTGAACTGAACATTTAGCGGTGCATTAGGACCCAACGGACCTGCGCTGTTGAGGGCAATAAAGCTGGCATCGTGTTGTAGTTGGATGTTATGGGCGTATAGTAAATCAGTGTCGTATTGCAGGTAATTCTCCTGCGGCACCGTCCATCTGTCTCTGTTGATAACAAGCTGATCAGGATTAAAAGAAAAGCGGTAACCAGGGCCAAGGCTGTTCAGCAACCCTCCGATTACAAACTGTTCCTGCCCGTTATTTTCTGCCACCGCCAGTTTTACTGTCATGTCATTGTCGCGTGCGGCTCCGGTCAGGGAGATGTTGTTCACGTTCAGCGATGGTGATAACAGTTGTGCCAGGTTTATACTATAGTTCAGCGCCTCACGGTTACCACGTATCTGTAGACCAAGATTTTTTAAAGTATAATCTGTATAAACGATAGTATTAACAGCACCATCAACCTGCATGGTCTGGTTGTCGCCGTCATAAGTGGCAGTGATAGGATTTGGTACGACAAGCTCATCCAGGCCTGGCACAAAAGCGGTAATAGGCCTTGTGTTTTTAAGCTGCATCCTTACAGTAAAATCCTCTAAGTTAAGATTGGCAGGGAAAGGAGCGTCTGGCTGTAAATCAAAATAATTAGAAAAATGCTTTTGTAGTGCCGACGGCAGGGTAGCAAGCGTATTTGCAAATTGCATATCCGCGTCAAGTATGTTCGATTGAAGCTGTATGGCCGCACGATCTCCGTTTTGCTGAAGTGTCAGGTCTAAAGAATCCAGCGGATAAACGCTTTCATTGAGCGTTACCACCAGTTGCTGTGCCTGTAAGTTGCCGCTAATGGTGCTTGGGTCAATCCCGGTAAAGCTGCCTGACATATTACCTGTTATACTTAACGGCTCAGCATAAAAGTTCAATGCCATCAAGTTTGCCTCACGCAAATCCAGGTCAAAAGCGTAGGAAGGCTGGTCGCTGTTGCGCATGTTAAAGTCGCCTTTCAGGTCTAAGTCCAGATTCTGATCTTTAGCAGTGGCGGCTACAGTATACAGGTTGCGGTTGATGTTGGCATTTACATCTATGTTATTGTAGGTATAATTATTATACTCCAGCGTCTGAATGTCGGCTTTCACCTGTGCCCGCATAGTTTCAGGCGTCAATCCTGTGCCTTTCGCTGTGGCATTCAGCGCAATAATGCCTACGCCTAAGCTATCGGTAAACATCTGGCCCAGATTAAACCGGTTCGTGCTTAGGCGCGCAGTAAAGGGCTCTGAGCCAGCCGGGCCTGGAGCCATGTCTACCACAGCTTTCATGTTGCCGTAACTGCTGCGCAAATCTGCATTGGCATCAAAGGCTGTCAGGCTGCCTTTGTAAGTGCCCGTCATACTTAGTTGTGCAGGAATACGAATGTTTATCGGGAGCGTTCCGGGTGGTGTTAATGCCCTAATGTCGGTACGGGTAGTGGCGAGGCGGTTGATACGCAAATCCATATAAATATTATCCGGATCTATTGCATTACGGATGTTGCCGGTTATATCCACATTAGTGCCCTGCAAACCAGACAACTGAAACTGGCGCACCTGCAGGTCTTTCATACTTCCTTCCACCTGCCCGTTCAGGCGCAGGTTTGCTTTGGCTATACTTTTAAAGGAAGGATTATCAGCCAGGAATGGAGCAAAGTATAAAGCATCCTGCATACCGATAACGCTGTTCTGAATATCTAAATCCAAGGTGAGCACCTCTGGGTTCTCTGCAACGGCATCCAGCGACGGGTAGCCCATGGCCAGGTGGCGCTGCAGGTGACTGTTGCCAGTTAGCAAATCCAGGTTAGCCAATTCGGTATGCGTTGAGTCGAAAGTAATAGCAGCCTGGAAGTTCTTTACCTGAAAGCCACTTTTTTCCTGCAGCTTCAGCTGATTCAGATCTAATGTTGTACGGTTAAGACTATAGTAGATATCATTCGCATTTACCGCGATGTTCTGGAACAGCATATGATTGTAATCCATACCTTCAGGTTGTGCGGGCATGTTAAAGTTATCAAACTTCACATTTAGGTCAGTTACATCCAGACCGTTAAGGGTTACAATCCAGTTAGCCGTTTGTCCGCTTGCCTGTTCCACCGCCGAATCAAGCTGCTGCACGGTTTTCTGCGGATTAACTGCCAGCGAATCGGTTGATTTAGACTGATCCTGGTTATACACTACGTTTGTGTTGTGCAACTCAAACTTGTCAAGGTCGATTCGCGCGTTATTCAAATCGATATTTTTTGCTTCCAGCACCGACTTACCTATACTTAAAGCGATGCTTTGCTCAGCCGGTTGGCTGTTATAGTTTAGCTTCACGTTATTTAAAGCTACGCGATTAAGGCCAAATTCCATCTCAAGTGGCTCAGATTCCGTTTCGGGAGCTAGTTTGGTTTGGGTGTAGCTGAAGGCTGTGTTATCAAGTTCCACTTCATCCACCAGGTAGCGCTGTGCATCCAGATCGAGTTCCTCCATAGTTGTGAGCAAATGACCCACACGACCTTTTATCCAATTGCCGCCCGCTTCATCCTGGAAGTTTACATACACGTCCTCCAGGTTTATTACGTCCAGGTTAATCGCTAAAGACGATGAGGCTGTATCGGCGGGCTGCGTTGCGGTGGTATCGGTGGCAAAAGCCTCCATAATAAAGCCGAAGTTGGAAGAGCTATCAGGACGGATATGCAGGTTGGCAGTGGCGTGCTCCAGGCTGATACGGCCAATGTTAACCTCGCCCTGCAACAGTGACCACAGCTTCATGTCGATGCCCAGGCGCTGGCTGTACCATAGCGTGTCCTGCTGCTGGTCTTCCATATAAACGTCCTTCAGCACGATAGCATTACGCCAGTCGGTGGTAAAGCCGCCGATTCTGACTTCTGTATCGAGGGTGTCGGAGAGGTAAGAAGCGCCTTTGTGAGCTACATAATTTTGTACCTGCGGAAACTGTAAAGCCACCACAATTAGTATAATCAATCCTACTATAAACAGAAGTATCCAGAGTAGTACCTCCAGTACAACTTTTCCTATATGTTTGGCAGATGCGATAGCTTTTTCGGTTTAGAGTGCAGTAATGCCATACGTATTTATAAGTAAAAGGATAGATAGGTATAGTAAAATATCGGTTTTTTAGCGCTATTTGCTTGTTTAGCTCATTTAAGGCTTGTAAAATGATGTCTATTTTCTGTACAAAAGAGCAAGTATAATTTCAAAAGCAAATACTGTTTATATGAGGAACCTTAGGTGAAATTATACTTTTAAATAAGTTAAAATAAGTTGCTAATTAGCTTATAGTTGCTGTCTATTTAGCTTTTAAATCTTAAAAATTTCTGGCTATTGCGGATCAGGCATATTGATTCCTCATTTTAGGAAACACTTTAATTTATTAGTTAATAAAAATGATTTTGAAGGATGGACAACTGAAATAGTATACTTAAAATAACCTAATGATATAGCCTTCATCGCCTCCCATGCTTACAGTATCAGTTACCATACTTCCTTCCAGTTCCAGCGAGGTGGCGATTACAATTTCTCCTTTAAATTTATAATGCTCCGAATTGAAATAACAGGGCTTGTGCGTCAGGTTAAGTATGATAAGGAAGGTAATTTCCTTATACTGTCGTGTATAAGCTATTATCTGTTTGTCAGCATACACGGGTGCATACTTACCTACTTTCAGTGCCGGCTCCTGCTGGCGCAATGCAATCAGGCGGCGTTGCAGCGTAAGCATCGAATAAGGATCGTCCTGCTGTTTATCCACGTTTTCACGTTTAAAGCTGGCCGGCAGCCGGAGCCAGGGCTGTCCGCTTGTAAAGCCGGCATTTTCAGTGTCGCTCCATTGCATCGGGGTTCTTTCCGGATCGCGGCTCAGGTTCAGACCGGGCATGTTTAGTCCCTGCGGATCCTGCACCTCGTCTGGCGGAATAGGCACATCACGCATACCTATTTCATCGCCGTAATAAATGGTGGGCGTTCCGCGCAGCGTCAGCAGCAGAATGGCTGCTACTCTTGCCTGCGACTGCCCTATACGGCTGGTAATGCGCGGCTGGTCGTGGTTGCCAAGTACCCAGTTCGGCCATCCATCCGGCGGCAGCGCGCCTTCATACTGATCTATGGCAGAAGATATTTGCAAAGAATCCCAGTTTTGCTGAAGCAGCAGAAAGTTAAATGGCAGGTGCGCACCATTGTTGTCGGTGCCGTAGTAGGTCATCAGCTTCTGAATTGGAAGATAAATCTCTCCAATCATTACGCGCTCATCGTAGCTGTCTGTCACCTGGCGCATCATCCGAACAATTTCGTGCACCTCGGGCTGGTCGGTAGAGTAGGCGGGTATCAATTTTTCATACGTTGCCATGTGCGGCTCATAATCTGGATTTGCCGGGTTGTCACGCAGTTGCGTGTCTTTTATCATGTGCCACATCACATCCACCCGGAAACCATCTACACCTTTGTCGAGCCAGAAGCGCATCACGTTCAGCATGGCCTGCTGCACTTCCGGATTGCGCCAGTTCAGGTCGGGCTGCTCTTTTAAAAAAGCGTGGTAATAATACTGCTTTGTATTTTCATCCCATTCCCAGCCGCTGCCGCCAAATACACTGAGCCAGTTATTAGGTTCTGAGCCATCTTCAGCAGCATCTTCCCACAAATACCAGTTGCGTTTAGGGTTGTTTCTGGAAGCGCGCGACTCCAGAAACCAGGGATGCTGATCTGAAGTATGGTTGGGCACCAGGTCAAGAATAAGTTTCATCTCGCGCTGGTGTACCTCCTGCAGCAGCCTGTCAAAATCGTGCATGGTACCAAAAAGAGGATGGATGGCGCAGTAGTCCGAAATGTCATACCCGAAGTCCGCCATAGGAGATTGGAAAATAGGGGAGACCCAGATCGCTTTTATTCCCAGCCATTTCAGATAATCAAGCCGTTGAATAATGCCTGCCAGATCCCCGACACCATCGCCGGTGCTGTCCTGAAATGATCGCGGGTATATCTGGTAGATGATGCCTTCCTGCCACCACAGGTACTGCTGCTGCTCATTTGTCATACTAGCGCTGTTTTAGCTGATTTTATAAAACGAGCTATAATGTACGGCGGGGCGCTAAGGAGGATACTTTCTTTTATAATGCAGAGGCTGCCTACTTCGCCTCGTTTTCCTGATTAAGCGTTTTGGCAGGATGGTTATATTTCTATTCGCCGGGCTTTTCGGAGTTAAGTTTAATTAAGCCCTAACGTTTTTTACTACAATTCTCTGAACTTTAATCTAAGTATACGTCTCACTTTATTTCAACCTGCTTACTGCTTTTGTGCCTGCTCTTTTAACTGCTCCTGTTCTAAAGAGATTAAATCAGCCAATAACGAAAGTGAAACAGGGCCAGGCTTTCCGTTGCCGATTATCCTGTCATCTACCTGCACAATGGGAAGGATTCTTTTTGTGGTGCTGGTCAGAAAAGCCTCTTTGGCCTGAAAAATATCTTCAAGGGTGATAATTCCCGTTTTCGTTTTATACTTACTGCCGGCTAGTTCCATCACATGCTTCCTGGTTATACCAAACAAGATGCCCTGTGCGGGCGTAGCCACAGTGTTATCCTGCTTTACTATAAAGAAGTTACAACGCGGCAACTCCGTCACCACTCCATCCTGGTGATAGAGCACATCATCTGCTCCTCGTGCTTTTATCTCATTAATTAGCCGGATCCCCATCGTATAATTGATTGTTTTGACCTGAGGCAATTCTCGCATATACGCGTGCGATATGATTTTTATACCCTTATCAATTATTGCCTGACCCGGTAATGAAAGCGGCTGCTGGATGATGATCAGGTTAGGCTCAGCCGGATCATAACCACTGGCTGAATAGCCTCCTGTTAGAATTATTTTTATACCAGACAAAGGCAAATCATTTCTCCTGATAAGTTCTCTTATAGCAGCTTCCAGTTCGTTGCCGGAAACAGGAACACTTAATCCCATCAGCCTTGCCGATTCATGAAAACGGGCCAAGTATTTATCTATAAACAAAGGGCGTTTATCCTGCACTTTAAAAAAATCAAAAATACCGTAGCCTCTCTGGATCGCAAGGTCGCTCACGTGCAGGAAAGCATTATTCAATGGTAGAACTTCGCCACGAACAAAGGCGTAGAGGTTAGGGTTTGATGGCATTGTGCTTCTTTAATATTTTAATAACTTTA